>Ga0137415_10000021_pt1 | contig 133620 bp, 119 predicted proteins | sample CZODoug3_1_1_16f_FD_183082 | JGI IMG/M metagenome (GOLD analysis project Ga0137415, IMG submission 183082) | Vadose zone soil fungal communities from Angelo Coast Range Reserve, California, USA - CZODoug3_1_1_16fungal (Hybrid Assembly) | ecosystem: Environmental > Terrestrial > Soil > Vadose... | reverse complement strand
CTGTTCCACGATGTGTGCTCCCAACGCGCGATAGCTTTCGAATTGCGACTCGCTGAACCACTGGTCCGCGGTGGGCTCATGTGGAAAAGCTTCGCTGCCTCGTGAGTAGCTGTAGATGTCGTACGGCATCTGCGTGCCACGGCCGCGAAGCGTGGGCTTGATATATATCAGCAGGCCGTCATGTTCGGCGGGCGTGTCATCCACATCACTGTACCGGATCCGGGCAGTCGCGCAGCACAGGCCATCCTTTTCCGGCGTGTTGGGCAGAATCTGGATTTTCTCGAAGTCGATATTGATGCCAAAATCGATGCGGATCTTGCGGATGGAATTGCCCAGGTCCTCAAAGGAGAACGAGCCATCCTGTCCCGCGTCACTCACCAGCACATAGCGACAGCGCCGCAGCACGACCTCGTAGAGACCGAGATTGTCGAAATGCCCGCCGTCCGACAGGTTCACATAGCCTCGTTCGGAGTTGGTCAGCCCGAACATCTCCGCAAACAAGGGCTCGATGGCCTGGCGCGGCCCGGGATGGGTGTAGGTGTCGTTGCCGTGGCAATTGGTGTTTCCCAGCCAGGCACCCAGACGCACATTGAACATGGCCATGAGAAATCCCAGCACGGGCGAGGATGAGTAGCCCATGTTGGGACTGGCCGCCGCGCCCGAAATGGTCACCGCCGTTCCCACGGTGAGGCCGCCCGGACCCCCGTACTCGCTGGATTTGCGGTAACCCTCCAGCCAGCTACCGCAGAACAGCGGCGACATGGAGAAGGATTCCGCCTTGCGCTGCTGCCATGCGAGCTTGTTGCCATTGACCAGGTTGAGCGTGGTGTTGATGATCGAGAGGGGCGCTTCAATCACGCCCTGTGGATAGACCCCGGGGGCCGGCGGCTGCGCAGGCTGCTCGTCGGAAGCGGGTGGATCCGGGGGCGAGCACAGTTTGTGCAGCGGAAAATTGTCATTGAGTGCGAATCCAGTGAACGGATCGGGCGTTCGCTGCTCGACCCCGTCCACAGCGCAGTTGGAGGCGCCCAGATAGGCGCGCACCAGTCGGTTGCGATACATGCCATGCAGTGAGAACCGGTTTACATTCACGATCCGGCTGGCCAGTACGGCCAGCAGCAACAGGCCCGCGAGGATGCCCACAAATTCAACCGTCGCCTGCCACGGAATGGCCTGTGAGGCGCCTGACCTGTTGAAGTGCAGCCGGAACAGGTCCGGGGGGCCGATGATGATTTCCCCGAGTGCCTTCACCGCCCACGACAACACCATGATCAGACAGATGACAAACAGGGGGCCGGTGATGGCCAACAGCTTTTTTACAGCGGGCGGAGTCGGTTTGGTCGAGGCTTCGCTGGCTGACGGCGTGCGCGCGCTGCTGCTGGAGAGGGCTGCCATGGCGCCTGTAATGGCACCCAACAGGGCAACTGTCAGTTTCACAGCATAGGTCACGGTGGCATGATCTTCCTGGGCAATCCGGAACAGCCCCCACAGGACGTTGGGAAGATAGCAGCCGATCAGGCAAATACCGGTCACAGCAAGCCAACACACAATCACCAGCAGCACCCAACCGGACAGCCGCGACCACCATTCCCGATCCGAGTCGTTGCTGGAGATGCGGCTGCGAATCTCCGGTTTGGCCTGCGCCCGCACCACGCGGTCGAACTGCTCGTCATTCAGGCTCGCGCAACCGACGAAGATGACGCGCGACAGCAGGTACTCTCCCAGCAGCAGCGGCAGTACGAGTACTGCATACAGGGCCGGATGATTGTAGAGAAAAGAGAACCACCATTGCGTGCTCTCGCCAGCAGCACCATGCCCACGGATCCCGAGACGATGAGTGCGAAGAATTCGATCCCCAAAGACACCTGTCGCGCGTCTTCTTTGAGCTGTTGGCCCGACAGAGGGACATTGGCGTCTTTGCCCGTCGTCTTCTGCTTGGCACGGGGCACCAATCGCGCGAGCAGCTCCACGATGCCCCACCCGGTAATCGGCACGCCGATGCACCAGATGGCCGCAAATCCCCACAAATAAACCAGGTCCAGGGTTGTAGGATGGGGTACCCGCTGGTCCCACGGCAGGTCGAGCCCGACTCCCGCTGTCGAGAGGAACGTGCCGGCGAGGCAAATGGGCAGCACGCAACGCAAGATGAAAAAGCCCTGCGGCGTTTTGGGATTCTTGGCGAGCCGGCGCGCCCGGTAGATCAACACGCTGGCGATGATCTCAGTCACCACGGCGAGAATCAGACACGCAGGCGACCAGACTTTCGGTATCCCGGAAGTGCGGATGACGAGCAGAAACAACAGGGGCACGCCGATGACAGACGCGAGCAGCGGGACCAGGACCAGCCAATTGAGGAGCAGGTTGCGAACGATCGTCGCCGCTGCGGACCATGTATCACCGGAGAACAAGCCGAGCGCCGGCGTCAGGTAATTGCTGTATTCGCGCAGGTTGACGAGGGGCTTGGGCTCGATGTTGAGCGGGTCGGAGCCTTTCGCACCTTTACCGAGCTCCCGGACGACCTCGGCGACTCCCCGCCGATGCATCCAGGCCCGCAGCCATGACGCAATGTACCCACCGCCCGAGACACTCGACAGATAGTCGAACTTCCCCAACAGCCCGATTCGGGCGAGCGTCTGAATCACTCCCAGGTTGAATGTCGCACTGCGAATCCCGCCGCCCGACAGACACAACGCAGACAGCGGTCCGTGCCCGGATTGCCCACACCAGCGTTGCAGGGAGAAGGAGTCGATGAATTTATAGATTCCACGCAGGTCGTCCGCGCGTTCCGGGGCTGTGGAAGCGTACGTTGCCGCGGGTGTTTGCCGCTTCAGTTGCGGCCTCAGGCAGCCCAGCTCAGTCACCAGGACTTCATTCAAAGTCTGTCGCCTGGAGCCCCCCGGCTCGTCAGCGGCCGTCTTCTGTCCCGCGGTAGACTTCATTTTTGTTGGGTCGTTTTCCGGCTGTTTCAGCTCCCCCGTTCAGTACTGTCGTGGCATGTCAAATAGTCGCACGAGAACTAGCGCGACAACTCGCAGATCCAGTTCACTTCCCAACTCTTGCCCCCATCCGTCGAAAACGCCTGCTCCATTTTCGCCGCCTTGGGGGAGATGTCGGTCCACTGGTAGCGCACGATGACGGCCCGACCCTTCCACTCTTCCTGGTCGTAGAACTCACCCACACGCCCATTGAACTGCCCCACAACGGGGGGCAGACCCAGGGTGCCCTTGTCCACATCCACCAGGTAAATGCGCCACTGGTGCGACTCGGGATCGTAGAGCCGCAGTGTCTGCGCCTTGATGTGCTGGCTTTTGTCACGGCTCCACACCTCGAACTCCTCAAAGTTCGAATGGCTGTCGAGGATTTTCTTGTGATTGGAAATCCCGTCATAGTCGATCCAGGTGTGTGAGCCGACGAGCCGGTCGGGCAGCCGCCGGACATGGGCCTTCCAGTCTCCGATGATGAAGTCGAAGTCGTGCCCGCCATCACGCTGGGGTGCGGCTTTGGGGGCAGGCGCCGCTGGCGTTTGGGCCGGAGCCTCACCCGCGAGCAGGCAGGGGAGCAGTAAGGCCGCTGCCAGCAAACCGAGCCCCCGGTGTCCATTTTTTGCGGCCATTTCAGCTGACTCCTCACAAGTGATGGCGCGCATCCTAGGAGCCAGCCAAAGGCCGGCAGAAGGGCCACTTTCACAGTACGCTTCAAGCCACTCCACTGCCGAGGCATACTGAAGTCATGTATATCCCTGAAGCGTTTCGCGAAGAGCGACCGGAAGTACTGCAGGCCTTCATTGAGCGACACCCGCTCGGCGCATTGATTTGCACGACGGCGGAGGGCCTGACCGCGAATCACATTCCCATGATCTTTTCTGACGGCGCTGACGGTACGCGATTCCTGCGCGGACACGTGGCACGGGCCAACAACGTGTGGAAGAGCCTCGCAGCGGATGCACCGGTGTTGGTTATCTTTGGCGGCGCAAATCACTACATCACCCCGTCCTGGTACCCGGCGAAGAAAGAGCACGGGAAGGTGGTGCCAACCTGGAATTACTCCGTCGTCCACGCGCAGGGAACTGTGCGGTTCGCCGACGAAAAGGCCCGGAGCCGGGAGTACGTCACCGAGCTCACCAATTCGCAGGAGGCGTCCAGGACCGACCGGTGGCAGGTCTCGGATGCGCCGGCGCAATACATTGATGTCACGTTGTCAGCCATCGTCACCTTTGAAATCAAGGTGACTCGCCTGATTGGCAAATTCAAGGCGAGCCAACATCGAGCGGCTGCCGAGCGCCAGTCCGTATTGGCGGGCCTGGAGTCGCAAGGGTATGGCGCTGACGATCGCCGCGAAGTCATTCGCGAGCCCAAGTCGTGATCGAACCTCAGTGCGTCGAGTCGCTCACGCGCTGCAACTTGTCAGGGTTGCGCATCACATAGATGGCCACGATCTTCCCGTCTTCAATCTGCAGCCCTGTGGTCTGCAGCTCGTCATCGCCCTCCCGCGTAACAAACCCCGGCAGCCCGTTTACAAATCCATAGCGCAGCAGGTTCGAAGGTTGCTTGGCGAACATGCGCGCCAAACCCATGTGCGCACGCATCACCTGCTCGATTCCAATGACCGGCTGCGTGGCCGCAGACCGCTTGCCACCGCCATCCGCGTAAATCGCGACATCGGTGGCCAGCAGCGATCGCAGCTGCTGCATGTCACCACTGCGCGAGGCTGTGAAGAACGCTTCGGCGATCTCGAGCCCGTGCTCCTTCGGAACCTCGAATCGGGGTCGCGCGGCCCGCACCTGCGTTCGTGCTCTGCTGGCCAGTTGCCGACACGCTGCCGGATCGCACCCGATCGTCTCTGCGATTTCATCGAAGCTGACGCCGAATACGTCGTGCAGAAGGAAGGCAGCCCGCTCGAGGGGTGAAAGCCGCTCGAGAGCCAACATCAACGGTAAAGTGACATCGTCGACGTCCTGATCGTCGGCTTCGACGATGGGCTCCGGCAGCCACGTGCCAACATAGGTCTCGCGTCGATTGCGCGCCGACTTCAGGAAGTCGAGGCACAGTCTGTGAGCTGGGAGGCCCGAATTTTGACCAATTCGGTCAGGCTGGGCTCCAGTCCCGACTGCGCCACGCGCTTGGCCAGGTCGATCAGCGGTTGGGTCAGCTCGGGCGCGACCACGTAAGGGTTCAGTCTCTGCTTCATTGTCGTCTCCTTCAAAGGGCCTGTGCCCCATGCGGAACAAGACGAGATAGCCGACGGGCCTGTGACATGACCCGGTTATTTCATGTGCCGGTCGCGGGCGCAGCGCCCTGGCGACTAACTGAGCACTTCCGTCGCCGGAATCACATTCCGTGACGTGATTCGAAGCGTCCTACCGGTGCTGAACGCGATCTCGTGCGTGATCAACCCGTCGTCCAGCCGGAATTCGTGGGCCAACAGATCCCGGTCACCGGCGCTGTAGTCCACCTCGATGTTGAGCAAGTATGACTCCACGCCTACGTAGGTGAGCACGTGTTTGCGGTCGTGCCAGGCACTGAGGAATGCAAGCACGACGTCCTGTGCCCGGTAGCCGAGCTGGACGCCGATGAGCCAGCTGCCGTGCAGAGAGTTTCTGCCCTCGGGCGAATAGTGCTCGCGGTTCGCCGCGTAGCCATAGAGGTCGGCCGGGAAATCGCTGCGCACCGAGCTGAGATAATCGAAATACGCATCCCAGCTCACGACCCCGGTCTGCGGGTCGATTTCGACATACTGCATGGGCGGGCCGTGTTTTGCGGTAGAGGGGGAAACCGAAACGGTTTGAGCAGGCAGTCTACCGCCGGCCTCGACCGCTGTCCTCGGGGTCGGGGTGCTCGGCCGCACAGATTTGGCGTGATTGGTTGATAAACCAGCGCACCACCGGGAGGTGGCTCCCTGCGGCGGGTGACTTTGGGGAGGAGGGCGCGCGCCGTCCGCGAGCTCTTTGCCGGCTTGTCGGCTGGAGCGGAGTGGTCTGCGTCGGCACTGCGCCCGTACGCAAGGGCGCACCGACAGCACGCGCGTGTGAGCCTCATTGTGCAGCCGGAAGGCATCCCGGTTTTCCCACAGAAAGCGAAACAACTCGTCGGGGTCGGACCGCAGGCTTTCAAAGTGCGTCCGGTCATAGACGAACGGGATCTGCAGGGGCGGTGGATTCCAGGAGCCCGGTTGCCGTCCCGGCTGCCCCGGGGAGGACGGCTCGATTCCATAGTCGGCGAACGCGGCCAGCAATTGGGAGCGCAGCCGATACTTGCTGTCCTGCGGGTTCAGCTCGGCATCCACAGTGAGCAGGGCGCTCGCGAAATCACCGAATTCAATGTCGGTCGGTGGACAGTAGTCGATGGCACGAATGCAGACATTGAGCAGATGATCGGCCAGCTCGGCGCCTTCTTCGGCTGCCCGTGCCCGGTCCAACTTCGACTCGTCTCCGAGGTGCTGCAAACGTTTGACCCAGATGGAAACGAACGTATTCAACACGGCGGCAACCAACACCTCGCCACAACTGTGGGCCTCATTGCCGCCCGCGCCGGTCAGATAGTTCTTGTTGGGTGGAAGAGAGATTGAGCGTCTGAGGGCATGTCCATGCACGCCGGCCAGCTCCGCTCCCATCTGCTGGGCCAGACCGAACAGGCCCGATTGTTTCAGCGCCGCGACGGACACGTTGGCGCGGCCACCAGCAACTCGTTCGGAATCTCAATCTGTGCCCGCAGGATTTTGCCGCCACTCCTGATGCTCGGATCGAGTGCCAGGACGGTCAGCCGTCGGGTTGGAATATAGGACACGTGTCTAGCGGGCCCCGGCAAATAACCTTACGCAGACCGCCCGGAGCGCGGCCAAAGACATGTGCATCCGAGCTCTCCCTTAACCGGCTCGTCGGTGGGCCGGAAGAAGCGCTCTATTGTACTTTGATGCAGGGCGGAAGGGTCAGTGGTCACGGTGGGTCACTGAATACCACCAACGGGCAAGCCCGGTACCCAAGGCGCAGGTCACCAGTCCCACGAGCCCGAAACGCTTGACGGCCCCGACGATGACCGGGCCCGGCCGGTCGTCGCGCAGCGGATTGGCGCAAATCCCCTCGATATCCTCGCGTCGAAAGGACCGCTCTGCGGCGCCCGCGCTGCCCGCCAACGCACTCGCAACGGGCTGACGTCCCCGCGACGCATCGATCGGCTCATCGAGCGCGAATTGTTCTGCCGATCGTGCCACCCACAAACTTCCTGGACCGCGTAGTGGTGAACTGTACGCCTGCGCTGTTGCCAACCTCAAGGGGCGCCGCATCAACTCGTGTTTCATGAATACCTCCACGGGCATAATGCTGCAGCTGCAATGTTGGTGCCTGCTCCAGGTTGAGGTTGCGATGGCGGGGCCGGTGTGTGCGGCGCAAAGTGCTTTAAAACAAGCCGTTTTTGCATCGTTGTCGCCATTTGTAGACGCTTTGCGATGGCGTCATTGTGGAACTGCACACTTCCGTTTGTCCTACACAGAAGGGGTGTGCGCCCTCACGGTCACGCGGGTGTTGGGCTGAAGTTGGAACGCCCGTGTAGTGTTGGCGCCCGGCGGGGAACTGCAACGCCTGGCCGGTTCAGGGAAGGTTCAGGTCCGCAGGCGCAAGGCCACCGGGCTGCCTCGAGCTAGGCAGTTGGCGCGAAGCCGTGCTGCCAGCGCTGCTTGCGCATCACAGCGTTGATGATGGAGGTGACGTAACGGCCGCGGGCGGTCGGCTGTTCCGAGCAGTCAACGAGGAGTCGCATGGCCTCGGGCTCGGCTTCCTCACCGGCGCTGTCGGAAAATACGACGAAGGCGGGCTCGAGGTAGTCGGGACATTCGCGCATGAGCTGCCGGCATTCACTCGATTCGAGCGGTTCGCCAGCCTCGCTGGCCGCGATGTACTTCGTCCAGAAGCGCAATTCCGCGCGGCCCGCGAAGCGCTCGCTGGCCGACTCGAGCAGCTTGTGGAGCCGGTCGCGGGCGTGGGTCAGGAACTCCTGCGGCAGGCAATTCGTGGTCGAGCGTCTGCGGCCGGCAGCCCGCCAATACAACACTGCGAGATTGACCGTGGCTTCCAGGTCCGCAGGATCGGTCAACAGCGCGGCTTCATAACTCGCTGCGGCTTCCTGGAAGCGGCCGTTCTCATCGGCCGTTACGGCGTAGGCGCGCAGCTTCATTGTCCGAAAAACCGTGCCAGCATGTCATAGATCTGCGGCAGATTGATGTCGGAATGCTGGCCGCTCCAGTTGCCGGCGGGACCGTACGCAGCCGCTGTTGACTGGTGCAGGGGTGTCAGGTTGGCGACGCCCAGGCGTTCCGTGAATGTGGGGATGATCGCGCTCGTAACATCGAAGCGCTGCTCGACCGGGACGGCCAGATTGCCCGTGGGTCCTTTCGACCCCATGGCCTCGACCGAACCGGAAAACAAATGTGCGATCCGCTGCGCTTCCGGGTACCACTTCCCCAATGCCGTGTCATTCGCCGAGGTGGTGACGAGCATGCGCAGCTTGGGAATGCATTGTTGAACCTGGCCATACAACTGGCCCGGTGCCAGCGAGTCCGTATCGGCGGCGGCCTGCAGCAACGCCACGTTGAATTCGTTGCCGGCCAGCCGTGCCACCATCCCGGAGTCCTCCGACAGCGCCTGCAGTGCCGAGCACAGCACGCGGCAGCCGAAACTGTGGCCGATCAGGTTGAAGCGGCAGGGGCGGCCGTCCTTCTGGCGCTCAATCATCAGGCGCAGGAGCGCATAGCCGGCGTGGCGACCGACACTGTCGGCACGCTGTTGCATGGTGAAGAATGAGGTGGCCTCCATGAAATTGGCGACCGAGTCCTGATCCTCGGACAGCATGGAGGGCCAGTGGATGGCCAGCGCCAGGGGTGAGAATGCGGCGCCGATCTTGGGCCACTGCGCAGGACTGGCGCACACCAGGCCCTGCAGTGCCTTGGCGAAGCCCAGGGAAAAAATGTTGTACTCAGCCGAGGCGCTGGAGGCCGTGTTCCACCAGCCATGCGAATACAGGAATACGTCGGTAAACCCAAATGGATCGGTGGCCGCCGTCTGCAGCTCTTCCTTGAACCGCTGGTCCAGGATGATGCCGTTCTCGTTGATGGGGACTGTCAGAAAGTGGCTCATGTGACCCTCAGCCGGGCTCCCTTGGGGCCGGTGACACGAGCAATCTGTAGTGAGCCTGTAACCTATCGCACGGGTATTTGCGATGTGGCGACCGGGGGCCGTCAGCGGATGGGGGTGCCTATCCGGCCGAGCTGCGGCCAGCCCGGAATCCGCCAGTTCATCCAGATGCGGATGGCATGGCCGACGAGGTGGTCTTCGGGCACGAATCCCACCTGGGCGAAGCGGCTGTCCTCGCTGTCGTTGCGGTTGTCACCCATGAAGAAATAGTGACCCGCCGGCACGACCCCATCAAAGTCGGCTGCATACCGGCTCTGCGCCAGCATGATGATGTGATCGGCCTGGCCGAAGGTCTCCTTTTCCAAGGCCGCGCCACTGAATCCGTAGCCGCCGGAATACTCGCCATCGGGTGCGAGCGCCACCGGCGTCCCGTTGATGGACACATGGTTGTCCTGCACGACGATATGATCTCCCGGCAGGCCGACGAGTCGTTTGATCAGGTTGATCGGCGGCCCCGAGGTCGAGCGGAACACGATCACATCCCCCCGTTGTGGAGTCCACGTGGAGACTATCTTCGTGTTGAGTACGGGCAGGCGCAGCCCATAAGTAAACTTGTTGACCAGGATGAAGTCCCCATCCACCAGCCCGGGCATCATGGAGGCGGAGGGAATGCGAAACGGCTCGAACAGGAACGAGCGAAACAACAACACGATCAGCAGCACCGGAAACGCGGTGCGCGCCAGGCTCACGAGTGCCGGCTCGAGCAGCACGGTCCCCGTTTTGGCGGCAGCGCGGCGCGGCTTCAGGATTGTAATGTCCACCAGCAGGACGACGCCCGCGACGGCGAGCACTGCCAGCAGGATGGCCGAGAAGTCGACGCTCATCATCGTGTCTGCTCAGGAGGCGGTGAAGTTGAGAGGTGCGAGGTGTTGTAATGGGTGTTGTAATGACACGCGCGCAAGGGCGCCGGACACAACGCCTTGCTCTCGGCAAGCGCGATTCCGCCCACGATGATGCCGAGCTCGATCAGTACCCGCAGCACGGCAGTCAACACGAATTTCGTCACCGTCAGGCGCAGCCGCCGGGCGCCACCACTCAGGACGGCCGCTGCAGTTTGCCGCCAGTACCAGGCGCGGCTGCGAGCCAATTGGTACTCTTCAAACAAATCGCCTGCGAGCGATTCGAGGCGATAGCCCGGGCCGAGATGTTTGAGAAGCCATGTGGCCATGCGGGGAGGAATTCGCAAGGTCATGCTGCTCCCCCTGTCAGGGCGGGCAGGTCGGCGCTGAGCCGCAGGAGTGTCGCATGCGCTTCGCGCGCCTCGTGGACTCCGGCTGCCGTGGCAGTGAAGTAGGTCCGCGCCTTGCCACCCCGTTCAGCGGTGGGCTCTCCCAGAGAGGATTTCACGAACCCCTTGCGCTCCAGGCGCTCCAGGGTGGCATAGACGCTGGCGAGTGCCACTTCGCGACCGCTTTTCTCGGTAATGCTGCGCGAGATGAGAACGCCGTAGGCGTCGCGCGCCTTGCTCATCACGGCGAGCAGCACCATGAGCTCCAACTGGCTCAGATAGTCGCGCCTCCTCATAACTTCTACAATAGTGAAGAAATAAGGGGATTGCAACTTCCGCGTGCCACGCCCGGGGTCGTTTCCTCGCTCAAAGTCGTCGCTGCTGCGCTGTCGGGACGGGCTGCGAATTCGGGCGAGTCGTAAGGATTGCGTGCTGCGCAGTTGCAAGCATGGTGGAATGCCTCGCCGACACTGATTTCGCGGTCACCCAGGCCCGGTAGCGGGCTGCCATCCACATCTTGCCCTGCAAGAGCCGCGACCCAGTTGCGCTGAAACGAATCCCAGTTCCCGTCTTCCAGGGCCATGAATGACGGGCGCGTCTCGGACGTTGCGGATGCTATGAAGGTCGATGCCGCCGGGCTCGCCTCGATGACGGCCTGGTTGAAGCCGCCGGAGAAACACTGTGCCATCAACACCACCAGGGATCGATGGGGTGGCAGCAGCGCGAGATCGGCACAGAACTCATCTCGGCGGTAGTGGTTGCTGTGCGGATAGGTGAGCAGATCCGGACCGCGCTCATCCCCGTGATGCCCACCGTGTCCCATAGTGTTGATGAAGAGCTGATCGTCGGGAGTCAACTTCCCACCAATCGTGCTGAGCACCCGTTGAAAGGCTTCCCGGCTGCCTGCCGCGTGGACGACCATGCGATATCGAGTGCTGTCGCCAGGCCAGACGTCAGAAGTTTCGACCGGGGAATCGCCGAACGCCCCCAGCGAGCCATCGTAGTTGAGTACGTAAATGTTATCCCTGGCAAAGCCCAGGCGCTCAACGAGCGTGCGATAGCACAGCTCCAGGCCATTTACATGGCGCCTGAAGGACATGCCCGAAAACAGGATGGCGTAGCGCAAGACTTTGCGACAACCGCCGGCACCGGGAGGAGCGCCGGCGGCCTGTCGGTTTTCAGGCTAAGCCAGCCGCACTACCGTCGGAGTTGGTTGGGCACAGAGGCGACAGAGGTGCCCGCAACAGCAGAAACGGCCGGTCGCCATCGATGACATTCTCAAATTGATAAACATGAATGAATGTCTTGACCCACAGGGGTGTGTGTCCTTCCAAGGCGTCCGCCGACGTCGTCGCGCCGTGCGCATGGCATGGCACCCTGACAACGCCTTCGAGTCGCTTGACCTCACGGTCCTTATCCAGGAACGCGAGCACCTTGTCGGAAGTTTCCTGATAGACCTGTGCATGGGTCTTGTCGTAGAGCGGCAGCGTCTTTCTGGCCGCGATCTTCTCGAACGTGGGCTGGCTGTTGCCGGCAGGACGGAAAATCGTGTCGCAGAAGCAGTCAGGGTGGGGGGCCTGATTGTTGTGCACTATTTTGTACCCCACGCCGGCCGCCGGATCGGTGACCTGCTCGAACCTGAAACTGCTCATGGGCATGAATACGTGTGCGAGGTCGAGGTCAGCCCTGACGATCTGCCAGGGCCGTGCCGGCTGCCAAGGGTCACGAGTTGAGTCTGTCATGTTGTAAATCCTCATTGTTAGAGTGTCATTGCCGCAAGGCTGCGGCTCGAGGCGAGCTCACGTCTTCGACGTGGCTCAAGGTCAGCATGAAGGCGCCCCACATCCCTGGGTCGGCGTACGGGCCTTCCAACGCCGCACGACTTGCGGCACTCCATGCTGAAATTACGGTCGCGTGCTGTTTCAACAGCACGGAGTAGAATTTGACCATCACGGTGGCTGTGACCTGGTCTATTGCCGGCCACAAGGAGGACACAACCGACCGCGCGCCCCGCGCGAGCACCACGTATTGCAAGCCGATCAGTCCTTCACCCGCCACGCGTTTACCCAAGGCCGTGTCGCATGCGCTCAGCACGACCGTGTCGGCGCGAAGGCGCACTCCCACGAAATCGGCTGCCAGCACCCGGCCGTCAATTTCCTTGCCCGATCCATTGACGGTGCTCAGGATGAGCGCCGAGGCTTGGGGAATCTCGGAATCCGTGGTCGCGTGGGATGCCACGTGAATCAGCCGGTAGCGATCGAGACCTGATGTCAGGAATCGGTCGCGGCTGGCCGCAAATCCGTCGAGCCGGTCGATGCTGCCGGGAGGCATCAGGGATGCAATCGCAGCGGCCTCCCGGGCCGCCCCCGGCAGGCGCGGAAGATATTGACCGGTCGTGCCGCCCCGCACGAGAGTCAGCGCAGGGCCCTGCGGCTGCAGGTCCGTGCCAGCGGCTGGCGAAGTTGAATTTGCAACGCGTGGATCGACGGGGTCGTACACCGGGTCGTCGACCAGCAGCATCTGTTTCGCGGGAGGTGTTGCCGGCGAGCTCGGTCGCAGGAACATCTGGATGGACGGCGTGACGGCGATGTCGTGATTCTCCACGAGAAACACGCTCTTGCCCGACTCGACACACCTCAGAGTCGCGAACGGCACGTAGTGCAACGCGCCGTCGAGCGCGAATATCAACGTGTGGGCACCCGCGATCTGGGCTTCTATCGGCCCCAACACCAACTTGTAGAGGCGCTCGCCGGCCTCGAGCCGTTGCGCTTTCGAGACGGACCCGAAGCTGCGCAGAGCCGTGTGCATGGCGCTTGCTTCGGCGTTGATGCTGCTCGAGCTGGCATCCAGCCTGCGCATCGTCACCCCGTCGCGAGTGACAACCCAGGCAAACGACGCCTCGCTTCCCAACCAATACTCGACTACCGCCAGGCCTTGGGGGATCCTGCCGAGTTGCAGGGCGGGCGGTTTCTGTTGGGCAATGCGGCGAGCCACCGGGGACTGCGATGCGGCGCCGATCTTGGCGTCGATCTGATCCAGCTCCTGCCGCAAGGTCGCGATTTCCGCGCGGATCGCCTGGCTCTCAGTGTCCGCGGTGCCCTGGCGATCCAACCGGGCCTCGAGTCGGAAACGGCGTGCTGCCAGCTCGCGGTACAGCCCCTGTCGGCGTGCGAGCAGAGTTGGATCGAGACCCGGAGCCGTGACATCCAGTGTCTGATAGTCCGCCAGTGCCCGGCCACGTGCCTGTTCCGCTGTCTCGAGGGCGCGCACGGCAAGGCTCTCCTGCACCTTGGGGTTTCCTGCTGCAGTCACGTATTGCTCAGCCAACAGAGCAATCTTCAGATCAAAGGCGGGGCGTAGCGGTTGCATCAGGGTCGAGCGCAGCTCCGGGTTGGCACTCTGCAGACGCACTTCCTCCGCAAGTGCCAGCGCCTGATCGACGGCGGTGAGTGCATCGGCCATGGCGCCACGGCGGTGCAGGAGCTGCGCCAGTCCAACCCAGATATCAAACTCGTCGATCGGCAGATCGTAGTTCCGGAATGTGACGAGCGCGGCCCTGGCGTCGACTTCCGCGGCTGCCAGATCACCCGTTGAGGCATGCAGCTGGGCACGCACTTCCAAGGCCCTTGCGCGAATCACCTCATCGCTGCCGGAGTCCTTGCTCAGGACCGTCCCGAGGTGCTCGGCCGCCTCCTGTGCTCGACCGAGCGCCAGCAGGTCCTTGGCGATCTGCACCATGATCCGCGGTCGCGCGGCGGTTGTAGCGGCGAGGGCAAGCGCATCGCGGTCCATTTTCAGCGCATCTTCGGCATGGCCCTGCTGTCGCAGGATGTTCGCCATTGCCCGCAGCACGGCGGTGCGCGTGCGAACATTTTGCGACACGTCCAGCAACGCCTGGGCCTGTCGATAAAAATCCAACGCGCGCGCATCGTCGCCCAGGCCTGCGTAGACAGCCGCAATGTTGTTCAGACCTATGGTCTCTTGGGGAATATCCTGAATCGTGCGGGTCAGCGCCAGTGACTCGCCCAACTGGCGCAGCGCCAGGTCGTCGTTGCCGCTCGCCCAATTCGCCAGGGCATAGTTGCTGAGCAGATTTGCGGCGATCCTCGGGCTCTCCTCGGGCTTGAGGAAGCTCAGCGCCTGGCGGAAATGGGGCAGCGAGTCGGACATCCGGCCGAGCTCGTATTCAACCAGGGCGAGGTTCTGGAGTACCTGCGCCTGTCGAGCGCGCTCGTGCAGTCGTTCGTAAAGGGGCAATGCCTTCTGATACGCGCGAATCGCCTCGTCGTAACGACTCTGGTAGTAGAACGTCAGCCCGATTATGGTTTGCGCCCACGCTGCGTCGTAGAACTCCCGCCTCCCGACGTGAAAGCTCACCACAGAGTCGAGTTGGCTGCGCGCATCCGCCAGCATTGCCTCGGCTTGTTTTGCGGCATCAGTCGTGCCGGACTTCTTGGCCGACATGGCGATGTCGAAGATGGACGTACCTTCGATTGCCCGTGCCCGTGCCTTGCCGTAGTCGTCACCCAGGGATGAGTAATTCCCGCCGGCTTTTGCGGCCAACGTCCGCGCTTCCGTGAAGCTGTCAACATCCACGTCGAGCAAAGTAGCTGCTGCGAGCTGCGCCTCGGCGAGCAGGGGTGAGGTCCCGGCGGCCTCGAGTTTGGCAATGGCCTCGCGATAGCCGTGTGCCGCTTCCTCATAGGATTTGTCCGAGTTGGGCTCGGACTTGTTGGCCATTGCACGCGTGACCGCCTGACCCGCGGCGTATCTCGCATCGGCGCGGGCAATCAGCCGGTGCGCATCGCGGCACACCGGGTCGATAGTCTTCTGCAGATCAACTACCCGCAGCTCGACGGATCCGTTGGAGTCCCCGTGATCCTTGCCGGTCACGGCGATGTAGTAGCGTTGGCCCGAAACAGCGGGCAATGCAACACGCTGCACCCCGGTACGACGGATGGGGTTGTCGCCGCGCCCGATGAGCTGTCCGGAGGAGTCCAGAACTTCGAGAGTGACATCCGCGCCGCGTTCCCGTGCAAACACCAGGAGATCGGCAGTCCCACTGACAACGAAGGTATTGCGGACCGGATTCTGGCCGCGTATCTGGACGCTGGTCTGGTAGATCGCGGGCTCGCCGGCCAGCGTCGGATCGCAGCCGCTCGCAAATGCGCGGCTGTCGAGTACGAGTGGCAACACGGTTGCGGCGACAACTGGCAGTACTCGCAATACTCGTTGCCTCACCCAGTTGAACAAGCGCCAGTTGAACAAGCGATTTACTCGATTTTCCATGCGCGCCGGTGGTTCCGGTCTGTTGCGCTGCCTCGCCGGACGTTTACTGGCCTCAGATAGGAGATCTGTTGCCACGTCCGTGAGTATCGCATCCCGCGGGCACCTGCCAACAGGAATCACCGGTCAGTCTGATCGCGGGCTCACTCGTTAGTGAGAGCCGGTCACCTTGATGACGAAGGTGTCACTTTCACCGGTGGCTGCTGCGCCGGGCTCACGAGTCAGAATGAGCCGATAGCGTCCCGGTGTCAGGAGCGCGCTGTCCGCGTATACGTCAACGAAGCCGTCTTCCGCGCTCGGCTGCAGATTCGCAACGGCTACGCTGCGTTCCGAAGTGTCGTCATCTTTGATCCGTGACAGGGCCGCCTGGTAACGGGCGGTTGCAGCGGGAGTCGAAGGCAACACCCGCAACTTGATGGCGCCGCGCGTGGCGGGCAATTCGATGACGGCGTCATACTTCTCGGCCCGTGTACGAAACAACGGGGCGGTTGCCAGAACCGACAGCGAGTGACCGCTGGGGTCCTTGAATGCGCCGGCTGCTGAAGCCAGTACCGGGGCCGAAATGGGTCCCGTGCGTGGAAACCAGAGGCTGACACCAATCACCACGGCCGCGACGCTGGCAGCCATGGCCAACATCCAGGTCCGGTTGACAGGGGGTGTTGCCGTGCTCGAAAGCAACTCGGTGAGCTCGCCGTTGCGGCGCAAACGCTGCAGACCGATCTTCAGCCGTGCCGTGGCCTCGAGCTCGGCAACGGTCTCGGGATCCTCGGGAAAGCGGGCCTCATAAGCGGCGCATTCCGCTTCCGTGAGTTGGTCAGCCAGGTAGCGGCTGGCCCTCGTGGGATCGTCGATGAGACTCTGGTTTTTCATATCAGTGGTGTGGTGGGGGTACCGGGTTCAAAGAAAGGGCAGCAGGCTCAGCAGGTCCTGGCGCCCCAGGCCGCCGGACTCCAGCAGCTTGCGCAGTCGCCCGCGGGCGCGGTGGAGGATCTTGTCGAACTGCAGGGGACTCAGTCCCAGGTCGCGGCAGATGCTCTCCTTCTCCTCTTCGTCCAGGTAGAACCGCACCAGCATGGCCCGATCGCGTTGCGAGGACATCCCGCGGATCACGTTCTTCACCTGGACCGCGATCTCCCGCTCAATGGTCTCATCGCCGGGCTCGCCCTCACTGGCCAGCTCCTGCAACCGGGCGGCGTCGGCGCGTTTTTCCGGACGCTCCGCAATGGCACGGCGGTGGTTGCGCAGCAGGTTCATCGTGACCTGCAACACATAGCCGGCAATCTGCTCGGGACGCTCGATTTTGCCCGCCTGCCACTTGGCCCAGGTCGTAACCACGGCCTCATTGAGAAGATCGGCAGCCACGTTCGGGTCACGACAGCGGCGCGCCACTAGCAGCCGCAGGCCTACGTAATTCTGCTCGATGAGCGCCCCGACGGCCGCCTGTGACAGGGGTGCGGCGCCCCGCGGGCGATTGTCGCCGGCGGTCCCAGGCGGCGGTTCGAGCCTTCGTGCAGCATCGCCTTCGATTCGGCCCTCGATTCGGTCGTTGCTCATGACGCGTCAATTTGCCGGTCAAAGACGCGGTTGGCGCCCTCAATGAATTGAGCACGTGCGTTATGCAAATTGCAATCGCACCGTGCGGCGGGGGCCGGGCGGAAGCGGCCCCGATGGCCGCCCGTGCGCGGGCCCATCCTGTGCAGGCCGAATTTCGGCATTGTCTCGTCATGAAGGCTCCCGGAACGAGCGACGCTGGCTTCCTTGCCTATATCTGTTATGAGTCCTGAATTCATCGCGTGCCGGTGCGCCAATTGAGCCCGGTGTGTCGCAGCAGCCACACCGCAACAGTTGTATTCCGAGCGCATCAGGTGCGCTTGGGGATGTCCAGCCCCCTGATCACAGCCGGACGCGCCAGGAAGGTCTCGAGCACCCGGGTAACCTGCGGAAAGTCCTCGATGCCCACGAGAGCTCCCGCGTCGTAGAAGCCAACGAGGCCACGTACCCAGGGGAAGATGGCCATATCAACGATGGTGTAGGTTTCGCCCATCATCCAGGCCTGTCCCTCCAGCCGCTTGTTGAGTACGCCCAGCAGGCGTTTGGCCTCCCCAACATAGCGATCGCGCGGCCGCTTGTCCTCGTAGTCCTTGCCGGCAAACTTGTGGAAGAAGCCGACTTGGCCAAACATCGGCCCCACGCCACCCATCTGGAACATCAGCCACTGCAAGGTCTCATACCGGCCCGCCGCAGTGGGCAGCATGAAGCGGCCCGTCTTCTCCGCCAGGTACATCAGGATGGCACCGGACTCAAACAGTCCCAGCGGCCGCCCGTCAGGGCCCTGGGGGTCAATCAGGGCGGGGATCTTGTTGTTGGGATTGAGCGAGATGAATTCCGCAGACAACTGGTCGTTGGTCTCAAAGCGCACCAGGTGCGGCTCATAGGGGAGGCCGGTCTCCTCCAGCATGACGGCGACCTTGATACCGTTCGGGGTGGGTAGCGAGTACAGCTGAATGCGGTCGGGGTGCTGAGGAGGCCACTTCCGCGTGATGGGGAATTCGGCCAGCGTCGCCTGTGAGTCGGTCATCGTGCAGTCTCCGGGAATCTACCCGGATTCTATCTTGCGGCCGTGTGCAGGTGGAAATCGGCTCTGGCGCGCGGCCCGCGTTATTTGCGTGTCGACTCCCTGGTGCTCTTGCGATTGGCGAAGCAGGCGTTGCCCAGGCCCGTCCCGATTGTCAGAACGCCCCAGTGATCGACATCCTGCATGAAGGGCAGCTCGCTCAGGCCTTGCACTACCGCATCGTTGTGCATCACTACGACAGTGTCATGATCGGCGATGCGCGGAATTGCCTCGCGCAGCAGGTGGGGCAGGTTGAAGCTCTTGTGCTCCCAGTTGCCGGGCAGATTCTGGCCGCCGCGATCGATCGAGCCGTCGGTCTCAATCACACCCGGGCAGCCGATGCCGACGAAAGGCGCAAGCTCGAGACCGTCCTTGCCGGCGCGCTTGATGAGATCCTTCAGCATGTCTATCAGGCGGGCGACGGCGTCCGCGCGCTTCGGATTGTCTTGCGCATGTCGCCACAGCTCCAGGCGGCCCACCGCGGCTTCGGAGAAATCAGGCTTTTTCTTCGCACGCAGCTCGACGATGCCCGCCCGGATGTTGCTGCCGCCGATATCAACAGCCAGGATGCTGTCGTGGCCGGCCAGTATCCAGGCAGGGACCAGTTGGACGCTGCCGATGAGGCCGGCATGGTCGGGGTCGTGACGGATTGGCTTCAACTCGATGTCGTGGCCGGCACCCTTGAGGATTACTGCAGTGCGACCGATGGCCAGCTCGCCAATCCGGCTCTGCCGCAGTCCGCCGCCCACCACGATCCGTTCGGCATCCTTCCAACATTTCAGGCGCAACAGCCGGCGCACCACGGCAGCGAACTCCTGGGCGAACTCCTCGATGGCCCCATGAATCATCCCGGCCGCCTCGGCATCGCCATCCACCAGCAACTTGTCGAGCTTTTTTTTGCTGAGCTCTTCGCTGGGGGAGTCGCCGAGCGGATCGTCACCCACCTTGCTCAGCCGCTCGCGCCAGTCATCGAGAATGGCTTGAAATGCACGCTTGCTGGCGCGGTCGCCGATGAACCCGTCGGCAGTTCGCAACTCCGCGTTGTACGTCTCCACGGTGACGAGGCTCAGCTGCTCAGCGCCGTGTGCCAGCAGTGAGGAAGTATTGGCTTCAGGTGTGTCTGCCACGGGTACGCCAGATCGGTGAATGACCCAAGCGAAATACATGGGCCGAGCTTACGTTCCCTGCGAAGGGGCGTTTTGCGCAAAAATAGTGCGGCGGATGGCCCGCAAGGAAAGGTGGATGCAGCGGCTCGAGTTGGTGATTTTCGATTGCGATGGCGTGCTGGTCGACAGCGAGCCCATCACGAACACCGTGTTTGCCGCAATGCTCGGGGAGCTGGGCTTGCCCATCAGCGTCGACTACCTCTTCGAGCATTTCGTCGGCCGCTCGATGCAACACTGCTGGCGGGAGATCGCCGTGATGTTGGGCCGGGACGTGCCGGCCGCCTTTCGCAAGGAGTTTCAGCTGCGCTCGCTGGCGGCGCTGCAGGCTCGAGTGAAGGCGGTGCGGGGCGTCGAGGCGCTCCTCGATTCGCTTCATGTACCTTACTGCGTGGCCTCGAGCGGCGGTCACGAGAAGATGGCGGCTACGCTGGGTGCCACAGGGTTGCTGCCACGATTCCGGAACAGAATGTTCAGCGCTACGGAGGTTGCGCACGGCAAACCTGCGCCGGATATTTTTCTGTACGCAGCCGCGAAGTGCGGGGTGGAGCCTGCATTTTGTGCGGTAATCGAAGATAGTCCGGCAGGGGTCACGGCCGGTGTCACTGCGGGAATGCGGGTGTATGGATACAGTGCCTTTACACCGGCGGAGCGTCTGCGCGCGGCGGGCGCGCATGCCACGTTCACCGACATGGCGCGCCTGCCCGAGCTGCTTTTCGGCTGAAGGGGTGCCCAACAGCCTGCAAAACCGCTTAGACTGACCCTTCGAGATGGGCTACAGGTTGATTTTGATTACCCGATGAAGCAGAGCCATGGCACCTTTGCGGCCATTGTCTGGATCGTTGCCGGGGCCCTGCTGTACAACACGGAGCCCGAGGCAAAACTGTTCTCCTGGCAGACGCCGGTATTCTTCGTCCTGGGGATGTTCGTGGCGGCCGCCGTCCTCGGAAGCCTCTCCTATGCGGGTGTTCGCGGTCTCACGTACGCCCTGGTGAGTGCCAAAATCGTCACAGCACCCACGCGGCGCGCGGAAATCGGGCTGACTGTCGCGGGCTATGTGATTTTCGCGGCCCAGGTGGCGCTGATCTACCTGGTTGCGAAGTGGACGATCCGCCTGATGTTCCAGGTGGACGGGCCGTTCTAGGCCCTCAGATGCCAGGCCGGGGTCAGGTCTGGCCGCGATGGCCCAGCAGCCGTGCCGGCAGCATGAGGATGGCCCGCAAGAGCGCAAATAGCGCCTCGAATGTGATGCCCACCATGCGAAACGGCAGGGAAATCAGCCACATCAGGGGCCACAGGAGCAACGCCAGCAATGCCACTGGCCAGCAAAGGACCAAAAGCACAAACCAGGCCACCAACACGAACAATGGTCTCATTGCACGGCGCTCCGGCGGACAATCCGGGATTATGTCACCGAGTTGCGATCAGGCCAACCCGGCAGGGGTGAGCTGACCTATGTGTGGACGTGGAGAAGCTGGACAACGGCGCCGTGTGGCGGGGTCCCTGGAACCGCGGCCGGCGTTGCATTTCCGCCGGCCGCGGGTTTTTACGAGTGGCACTTGAATGAGGCGGGCCAGAAGCACCCGTTCTTCATTCACCTGGCGGATCAGGAAGTGTTCGGCTTTGCCGGTTTGTGGGATCGGAGTGTGCGTGCTGACGGCACGGCAGTGGAAAGCTGCGCCATCATTACGATGCCCGGGAATGACCTGATGCGCCAGGTTCACAACCCGCACCGCATGCCCGCCATCCTGGCGCCAGCGGCTCACGATGCCTGGCTCAGTGGTGGGGCGGGGGAAGCGCGTGCGGTGTTGGGACCGTATCCACAGGATGTAATGGTTGCGTACCAGGTCGGTACGCGAGTCAACTCACCGAAGAATAACGATGACTGATCGAGCCCGTTACGCCCGTTCAATGAAGCGGTTGCGTACGACGATCGTGAGGTGAGCAACCAACAACACCGCGGTGGCGCCGATTTCCAGTATTGCAATGATATCCATGAGAGTCTCCGTAGTCTTGGCGCGGCGTAGTCTACGGATCCCACGCCGCGCCGCCAGAGTTCGGGAGAGTCTGCCCCCGTACACATTTAGGGGGATTGAAATGGACCCGTTCGGCCCAACACCTGTTAGAAGCGTTCCCGCAGCGGCAAATGACCTGAAAGGGGGCCTGTAGCGATCCTCAGGTCTTGGGCCCGGCGGCTTTTGCCTTGGCCCGCTCGATGGCCCGCAGGATGTAGTCGCGGGCCTCGGCCGCGTCTCCCCAACCTGTCACCTTGACCCACTTGCTGGTTTCCAGGTCCTTGTAGTGCTCGAAGAAGTGCTGCACCTGTTTGACGGTGATTTCCGGCAGGTCCGTGTAGTTGTGCACCTTCTCATAGCGGCGCGTCAGGCGCGGCACGGGCACGGCAATGATTTTCTCATCACCGCCGGCTTCATCCTGCATCTTCAACACGCCAACTGGACGGACCGCCAGCACCGCTCCGGGAATGACTCCACGCTGGTTGGTCACGAGAACGTCACACGGATCGCCATCGTCCGAGAGCGTGTGCGGTATGAACCCGTAGTTGCCTGGATAGCGCATTGCGGTATACAGAAACCGGTCGACGATCAGGGCGCCTGAAGCCTTGTCCATCTCATATTTGATCGGCTCGCCGCCTACAGGGACTTCCACGACCACGTTGACTTCGTTGGGTGGATCACGGCCGACCGAAACTGCTTCCAGACGCATGCAGACTCCTATGTGGATGCCAGGGGGAGGTGTACATCCTATCAGCAACCAAGCCGTTTGGTTGTGGCTGAGTCGACGGCGTCTGCAGCGAGAGCCAGTGATCCCAAGGGGCCGGCGAGCGCGCCTAATCCGGGCGGCACCACGTATCGATCAACTCCGCCCGTCAAATCCTCGAGGTCCAGGTAACCGTTCAGGCTTTTGACAAACTGCGCGCGTACCTGGGCAAGCAGCTCAGGGCGTCGCTCAACAACACCGCCGCCCATCAGAATGCGTTTGGGCGCAGTGGCCAGCAGCATCGTGTGCAGCAGTTGCCCCAACGCATGGGTTACCGGCCCCCAGACAGGGCTGTCGGCTGGAACTTGGCTGCCGGGCATGCCGGCCCGCGCGCCGATTGCGGGCCCTGACGCCAGTCCCTCGACGCAATCGCCGTGAAACTGACAGATACCCGGCCAGGTGTCTGCCGCGAGGCGCGCGATCCGGATGTGGCCCAACTCCGTGTGGTTGCACCCGAACACAGGGCGTCCATCCACAATCAATCCAACACCGACGCCCGTACCAACCGTAATGTACGCGAAGTCCTTCAGTCCCTGCGCAGCACCCCAACGGCCTTCCGCGAGCGCCGCGCCATTCACGTCGGTGTTGATTGCGACCGGAATGCCGCGGTGTCCACCGAGTCGGCCGATGACGTCTGTGCCTTCCCACCCCGGCTTGACGGTGGAGGTGATGTGACCAAACGTCCGCGACTGGGGGCGAAGATCCAGAGGCCCGAAGGAAGCGAGTCCCATGGCTTCGATCGGTCCATGAGCTGTCCACCATCCGTCGAGAACCGAGTTGATGCGTTCCAACGTTGAATTGCGCTCTGCCGTAGGTATTGTGACCTGGTCGCGCACGTCGTCGGGGCCCGTGCCGATGATGCAGACACACTTGGTGCCGCCCAGTTCGACGCCGGCGAGGAGGGGGGTGGGTGATGGAGGGGTCATCTAATAGTTGACTCGTTCGTTATTGTGGGAAAATAGCTGTCGTGTGACGGGGCTGAGGCGACGACTGCGGCGGTTGATTGCGCCAGTTTTGTCAGGATGTCGCGTAACTGGGCGTCGCCGACTACGTCCATCAGGGGATCATATGTTCGGGGTGTGACGCCCATGCCGTTGAAGATGTAGAACCAGCTCAGGTCCGAGAATAATTCGCCGGCTTTGATGCGGATGCGGCCGGTGCGCTGGTAGAGCTCGATACGCTGCGCCAGGCTGTCCGGAAGCTGCATCGATCGGCAATAGCGCCACAGCGGCGCATCGTCGCGCTGACTCAGGCAATAGTGCAGTACGATGAAGTCGCGGATCCGTTCGGTTTCCTCGATGGCTTCCGCATTGTAGGAAGCGATGTTCTCAGGATCGAAGGCGCGATCCGGAAAGTGCTCCAGCAGTTTGTAGACACCGCTCATGACCAGATGAATGCTGGTGGACTCCAGCGGTTCGAGAAATCCCGAGGCCAGGCCCAACGCCACGCAGTTGTGATTCCAGAGGACCTTGCGGCGACCCGTGACAAACCGCAACTGTCTGGGTTCAGCGCGGGGTTTTGCACCGACCTGGCCCAACAGGTCATCGAGCGCGTCCGAATCGCTGATGAAGGCGCTCGAGTACACATAACCGTTGCCGGCGCGATGTTGCAGAGGAATCCGCCAACGCCAGCCGGCGCTTCGGGCAAATGATTGAGTGTAGGGCGGTCGCGCAGAGGTTATTTCACTCGGGAAGGCAACAGCGCGGTCGCAGGGAAGTACGTCCGTCCATGGCAGATAGCCGGTTGCCAGCACTTGCTCGATCAGCACGCCGCGGAATCCGCTGCAGTCGACGAACAGATCGGCGCCCAGCCGGCTGCCATCCGCGAATACCAACTCGTGGAGATTCCCATTCTCGAGCCGCGTGGCCCCCGACACCGTCTGCTCCAGCCGTTGCACGCCCAATCTCTCGGAGTAGGCGCGCAGGTAGCGGGCAACGAGTCCGGCGTCGAAGTGCAGGGCGTACCTGAGCCCGGCGGCCTCGGTCTGGCCGGTCGGGTCGGGAAACCTGAACTTGCCGGCATCGCCCAGAGCCGCACACGCACTGTAGTCATTGAAATTCAGCTGTCCGCCGCCGGCCTGCACCTTGTGCCAGCTGTGATAGAAGGGCCGCAGATTGATCCGCGCGCCGAACGTGCCGAACGGATGCCAGTACGAGTGTCCGACCTGCCGCCAGTCGCTGAACTGGATGCCCAACTTGTAGGTCGACAACGTGTGGCGCACGAAATCGGCTTCGTTGATGTCCAGGAAGCGCAGCAGGTCGATCAGGGGCGGAATGGTGGCCTCGCCCACACCGACCGTCCCGATGTCCGGCGACTCGATGACCGTGATCGCACAACTGTGATCCGGCAAAGCACGCGCCAACATGCTCGCGGCCATCCACCCGGCCGTGCCTCCACCGACGATCGCGATTCTCCGTAAGCGCCGGTCGTTCATGGCAGTTCCTATGATGATCGGCGCTCTTAGGTGCTTTTTCGCGCCAGTTTGACCACTCTGGTGCTCAGGCTAGCGATGCCACCCGCCGCCGTCAACGCGCAATTCATATTTCGTTTTTATTAATTAGCCTATTCGCAGGCCCTGAGGCAAGGGCCGTCCGTCAACTGTCGCAAATAAGACTAAAGTTGTAATCCGTCCACGGTGCGGTGCAGACTCGCCGCTAACCGTTACATAACTCACAGCCGAGGACTGATTGCGCATCCAGGGAATCAAGCAGGCGCGCCTCATGGAGGAATCCGAGCTGTGTATCGCCGAGTCGGCGAAGTTCGGAGCGCCCGCCCAAGTGCTCGTGGCCTCGCGGCTGCTGGCCCACCCGGAGGCCTATCGGCGCTGGGAAGCTGAGCACTCTCAACTCATGCGCCGTGTGTCGGATCACCGGTACCTCAATCGCCAGGTGGTGGCTCTACGCTCGACGGCATTGGGACTGATGCATAGAAAGGCGGTGTTTGAGTACCTGCAGGAGCGGCACCTCACGCGCACTCAGCGCCACGAGCTCATGGCGATGTTTCACAGCCTCAAGGACTACTCGGCTTCACTGATCGCCGAGCATGGTAATTACCTGCGTGGCGCGTCCAGTTACTGGTGCTCCCATCATCTCGCGAGGCGCTTGATGAAAGATGGAGCGTTCGCCGAGCCGCTGTTGCTCTACCAGGAGCGCTACACGGATTACTTCCGCGTGCATTGCGATGTGGAGCTGGCCGAGACCGAGCATGAGAAGCAGGCGGTCGAGCCCATGCGCATGTTGCAGCCCCTGTTGAAGCTGCAACTCGCCGAAGCGCGGCGCGAGATTCTGAGCATGGCGTATCGCCCCGAGAAGGTGTGGCGCGAGGTGCAGATCCGCAAGCCCACGGGCGACACCGCACGGGTGCGTACTTTGGGCGACAGCGACATTGCCCGGATCCTCGCCACCGCTCCCTACCGCTCCAACACCCGAAAATAACAGTTACAGCCGTAACCTGACTTCCGCTGCCCCGGTGCCCGGCGTAGAACCCGGAACAGCCGGCTGCGCACTCACATGACAGCGATTATGGAAACGGGTGCACATGTCAGCCAGAACCACAGCCAGGCACGTGAAGCCGACTCAATGGGAACAGGCGAAATGGGGGCTGATCGTGTGGCTGCTGGCGTGTCCCGCGCAGGCCACCGAGCTTTATCGACTGAGCTCGACGAATACGCAGGTCGCGTTTTTCGTGCAGCACCTCGGCTTCCAATTCGTCAATGCACGCTTTTCGGATATCAATGGTGAGTTCGTTCTGGACCGGGAGGGCCCCGCGAGCCGGGTGGATGTCGCGGTGGGAATCGCCTCCCTGGAGTGCAGCGATCCGCACTGGAATGGCCGGTTGCGATCCGCGGAATGGCTGGATGCGCAGCGCTATCCGCAGATGACATATCACTCCAGCCACATCGAGCTGGATGAGCAGCGTGGCGTAGCAAGCGGCGATCTGACATTACACGGGATCACGCGGCCCGTCGTCCTGACAGTCACTCTGCTGGATTGTCCAACGGCGGCCCACTGTCAATTCGCAGCCCATGGCCGGATCAGGCGCTCCGAGTTCGGGCTGCCGCATGGATTCTGGAGCGGCGGCGACCAGGTCGATATCACCATCAGCGGCAGCATTCATTGAGCCTTGCTGGAGCTTGGCCTCAGCGCCAGCGCCCCGAGCGCCGGCCCGATTGAAGGATTGGAGGCGGCACACTACTCTGCAGCCACATGAAAGACGGCGCGCAGTTGACGGCCAGCTCTTCCGCGCTCGCTTTTCTTGCGGGCGGCGGCGATATGGGCGCGCGGATGCGGACTCACGACTGGCACGCGAGCTCGTTGGGTCCGCCGGAACGTTGGCCGCAATCTCTCAAGACAATCGTCAGGGTGATGCTCGATTCACGCTACGCGATGTGGATGGCGTGGGGCCCCGACCTGACATTTTTCTGTAACGACGCTTATCTGCCCACCGTCGGCCTGAAACGCGACTGGGTTCTGGGCGCGCGCTCCGATGAAGTCTGGAAGGAGATCTGGCCTGACATCGGGCCGCGCATCGAGCACGTGCTGGCCAGCGGTGAGGCCACCTGGGATGAAGGCCTGTTGTTGTTCCTGCAGCGCAGCGGCTTCTCCGAGGAAACCTACCATACCTTCTCCTACAGTCCGGTGTATGACGATCAGATCCGGATCACCGGCATGTTATGTGTGGTAACCGAAGTGACGGAGCGCGTCATCGGTGAGCGCCGTCTGCGCGTACTGCGGGATCTCGCGGCCCAGTCGGTTGGCATCGAGAACGTTGCCGGCAGCTGTCGACGGGCAATACAGGTCCTCGCGCAATATCCCAACGACCTGCCATTCACAGCCCTATACCTGATCGGCGACAAAGGCGTTGATCCTGGGAGCTCGCGCGGTGCCGGTGCGCGTCGCGTAGCCGTCAGCCGCGACCTGCCTGAGAGCTGGTTTCCCGTGATGTTGGATCTGGCCCACGGCAGGAATCAGTGGCAACTCGGGGAGCCGGGTGAGCTCAGAATAAGCCTCACTGATCTGCCCCAGCGCGGTCTGCGGGTATCCGCAGGTCCGTGGCCGGACCATGTGCAGCAAGCACTCGTTCTGCCGATGATGAGCGCGGGGGTGAGCCCCCGGCGAGCGTTTGATGAGGCGTACGGCTCGTTTCTCGAGCTCATCGCAAGCCAGGTGGCGTCCGCGATTGCGAATGCGCGGGCTTACGAGACGGAGCGCGGGCGTTCTGCAGCGCTTGCCGAGATCGATCGCGCGAAGACGGCATTTTTCTCCAATGTCAGTCACGAATTCCGCACGCCGCTCACCTTGATGCTCGGTCCCGTGGAGGACATGGCACGCGACCCGCAATTGCCGCAGGTGGTCCGAAGCCGGCTCGACGTCGTGCATCGCAACTCGCTGCGCCTGCTGAAGCTCGTCAACAACGTCGATGCGGCCGACTCGCTCGCGTTGGTCCTGGAGTTGGATGGTCACGTGACCAGGACCGGTTACTCGGCGCAGGATGCCCTGGAGCTGGCCGTTTCATTCGAGCCCGATGTCATGCTGCTCGATATCGGGCTTCCCGAGATGGACGGCTACGAGGTGGCGCGGCGCGTGCGCGCGTTCGGGCGACCCGCCGACATCAAGCTCATCGCCCTGACCGGTTATGGCCAGGGTGATGACCTGCGTCGCGCCCAGGAAGCCGGCTTCGATGATCATCTGGTGAAGCCGGTTGATTTCGAGACGCTGTCGCGCAGCCTCGCTTAGGTTGCAGGGTGGCGCGTTCAGCCGCCGGGTGTCCTGACTTTCAGTAAAACCGCGGGATGGGGCCCCGCTGCGCGGTCGCCTGGTCCGAGAGGTCGAAAGCAAACTCATCGATATAACACCACCCCCAGTGCTCCGGCGGATCGTATCCCTCGATGATGGGGTGGCGGGTGGCATGGAAGTGTTTGTGGGCATGCCGGTTCGGTGAATCATCACAGCAGCCGACGTGCCCGCAGGTCCGGCACAGGCGCAGGTGTACCCACGGGCTGCCCGTTTTCAGACACTCCTCGCATCCCAGCGCGCTGGGAGTCACTTTCTCGATACCACCCAGATGTGAACACGACTTGCTCATGATCCGCTCCAATCCCCTTCAGTCGGCACAGTATAAAGACATCGACGCACGCTGGTAGTCGCGCGGGCACTCGGCTAGCCTGCGTGTCGTGACTCGAACACCCCTCGCCATCGTCATCACGGCCAGCCTCGCCGGACTGCTGTTCGGTTTTGACACGGCCGTCATCGCGGGAGTCACTCATGCCCTGCGCGTGGAGTATTTGCTGTCACCCGCGGGTCTCGGAGCCACCAACCTCGTTGCAACGATTGTCGGTATGAGCTTCATTGACCGCATCGGCCGCAAAGCGTTGCTGTTGATCGGCGCCGTCGGCACAGCAATCGCACTGGCCGGGGTGGCTGTGATCATGGGGACGGGCACCCACCGGGAGCTGCTGCTGCCGCTGCTCATCGGTTTCATCGCCTCGTTCGCACTGTCTCAGGGAGCCGTTATCTGGGTTTACCTGAGTGAGGTGTTTCCCACGGCCGTTCGGGCGCGGGGGCAGAGTCTCGGCAGCGCCACTCACTGGATCATGAACGCGGTGGTGTCCGCCGTGTTTCCCGCTGTGGCGGCCTATTCGACGTCAGCACCATTCGCTTTTTTCGCGCTGATGATGGCGTTGCAGTTTGTTGTGGTGTTGATTGCCTTTCCGGAGACAAAGGGGGCGGCGTTGGAGAGGATGGCGGAAAGGATGGGTCAACGGTGACCCGCGGAGCTATTTCGACAGCGCGTACCGGCGTCGCTGCTCGGCGATATGCGCCCGGGCTCGTTCCATTTCTTCGAATTCGGTCGCTTCCAGTAGTGCGCCGATGACGCGCGAGAGATGGTCACGCATTGCCGCGCGCGCCGCGTCTGGATCGCGCCGACGCAAGGCGTCGACAATCGCCGCGTGTTCGTCAATTCGCGGCTTGACGCCCTTGGCTCGAACCTTGGTGCTCATCGAGCGGTTCTGCGGCGATCGCGTGCGAGCGTCCCACAACATCTGAACCGCGGCGATCATTCCGCTGTTCTGCGTCGATCGCGCAATGAGCTCGTGGAAGCGGCGATCCGCATCCTCGCTCTTCACAACATCGTGCTCGTTTTCGTCGAACATCTCGGCAATGAGCACTTCCAGCTCCACGAGCTGCCCTTCGTCAATTCGGGACGCAGCCAGTGCGGAGGCCTCGCCCTCAATAGAGCGACGGGCCTCGAGGAGCTCGAAGGGACCGATGTCGGTGGCTCCTGCCTTGCCGCTGGGCGGCTTCTTGTTCATCACATAGACGCCGGAGCCGGTGCGCACATCAACGAGGCCGTCCAGCTCCAGGGCGATGATTGCTTCGCGAACCGTCGGCCGCGAGACCGCGAACGTCTGAGCCAGCTCACGCTCCGAGGGCAGGCGCTGACCCAGCTCGTACCGGCCTATGGCAATGTCGCGCGCCAGTTTTTGCGCGATCTGCTCATAAAGTCTGCGGGTATCGGCCATGTGCCACGAAATTGCTGGGTGTATGGGCCGATATTACTGGTCAGGCCAATCCTTGGCCACCGCTTCGAAGGTCCAGGCCGGTTCCGCAGCGCCGGCCCTGGTCCGACGCTCGTTACCGGCTTGCTCGCTGCCCGCTGCGCTTGCCTGCCTCGCTGGCCGTGTTGGCCCGCCTCAGTTGCTGGTGTACGCCACCCGCAATCCGAAGTAGCGGAAGTAGTCCCTCGGCAGTTCCTGCGCGTAAGCGGTTCCGGCCGCCGTCGGGAAGGTCCAGTTGCCGCGAACGTTGCTGAGATTCGCCGCGTAGTGCCGGTCGAAGGCGTTGTTGCAGAAGAGTGAGACGCTCAGGTGGTCCAGCTTCTGCGGCGTCAGCGTCAGGTTGAAGTTCGTAATGCCGTACGCTGCCTGAAGCGTGCCGGGATCCTTCACGATCGAGAAGTTCTGCGCGCTCTGCCAGAAGGTGGTGGCGTTCAAGTCGGCATCCACAGGAACGAAGGGCAGGGCCTGTTTGTAGTCGAGTCCCACGTTGATCTTGTTCTTCGGGGCATTCGGCAAGGTGGCGCCCGCCAGGTTCTGGAACGCGGGGTTACCCGTGCAGGTGCTCGGCACAGTCTGGCCGCTGTAGCACTGGCCCACCGGGTAGTCGACGGCGTGGGCGTCTGTGTAGGCGTAGCCGAGAGTCGCATGCAGTTGCTCAGTGACCTGAGCCACGGCTTCGATCTCGAGGCCGCGGCTTCGAACCTTGGGAATGTTGGTGAGAATGAACGAGTTCAGGATGTTCGGGACGATGGTCTGCACCTGGAAGTCCGAATATTCCGTGTCATAGATCGTGCCGTTCACAATCAGGCGCCGGTTCAGCCATTCGGTACGCAACCCGGCCTCGTAGTCATTCGATTTCTCCGGTTTGACGGGAAAGCTCGCGGCCTCCACCGCGCTCAATCCGGTCACCAGGTCGTAGGCCACGCCCTTGTACCCTTTCGCGTAGAAGGCGAAGGCCATGATGTCGTCGGTCGCCTGAAACTGCAGTCCGGCCTTGCCGGTGACGACGTTGTCCACGTTGTCGGATCCATTGCCGAAGGAGGGGAAGTGAACCACACGATAGTAATCGTCGTACGAGTAGTTGGCTTCCTCGCGATTCGCGCGCAGACCCGTAATCAAAGACAAGCGCGGCACGAACGTCCAGGTCGTCTGGCCAAAGAGCGCATAGTTGTTGTAACGGGTTTCGCCGCGCCAATTGGCAATCGCCTTGGTGTTTCCCACGAAGCCGCGGCCGAAATTCCTGACCAGGTCTTCATTGGAGAAATAGGCGCCGAACAGGTAGTTGAAGTCCTGCTGTCCGTTGGAAGCGACGCGGAACTCCTGACTGAACGTTTTGACGGAGAAGCGGCCGCCCTGCAGCACACCGCCATGTAATTGCGGGCTCGACCCCGGACTCGATCCGGCCGGCTGTGTGTTTGTGAACGGAGTGAAGTACTGCAGGGTATCCGCGTCCGTGGTGTCCCAGTCGGTGAGGTCGTACAATCGATATTGATCGATACCCGTAATCGCCAGCAGCGTGACTTTTTCGAAGTCATACGCAATATGCGAAGTAAGGCCGATATCTTCCGAGTTTGCCGTCGGCACCTGGTTGACGCGCACACCCGTGTTTTCAGGGCCCGGAGTTATGCCGGCGATTGCGGCTGCCGGCGTGAGAGCCGGGACGCCAAACAGATGCGCACCGGAATCGAGGCGGACGAGTGGCACACCACAGCAGTCAGCACGATCCTCGTTGAAGTGGAGGGTGAACTGTGCGTTCAGGTTTTCGTTGGGTTTCCATTGCAACTTGGCACGCACGCCACCGGAGCGATCGTCGTCGATCTTGCCGCCGCTGGTGAGGTTGTTGACGTTTCCACCCCAGTGGCGCGCCGCCGCGCTCACCCGGAGCGACAACGTGTCGGAAATCGGGCCGGACACGCTCAATGTGGCGCGCTGCTCGTCATCGGTAGTCGCCTTGAAATCACCGAAGTAGGTGAGGGTGTCCGTCGGCGCCTTGGTGGTCACGTTGACCAGGCCGGCGGAGGCTGATTTGCCGAAGAGGGTGCTCTGCGGTCCGTTCAATACTTCGATGCGGTCGATGTCGACGAGGTCCGTGAATGCCTGCGCCTGGTAGCCCACCGCGACGTCGTCAACGACAACCAGCACGCTGGGTTCGGCGGCGACACTGTAGGCAAATGTGCCGATGCCGCGGATGACGATCGCGCTGTTGGCAGGTTGGTCACCCGCGGTCATGGTCAGGGAAGGTGCGAATTTCGCCAGGTCCGCAAATCCGGAGACATTGGATTTGGTGAAGGCGTCCCCGCTGACGACGGTCACCGCGATCGGCACCGTCTGTACGTTCTCAACACGCTTTTCTGCAGTAACGACGACTTCAGCGAGTTGTGGTGTGTCGTCTGCGAAAGCGGGTGCCGCGAGACCGGAGCATGCCGCGAGCGCGCCGGCGCTCCCCAAAAGCGCACGATGGATCGATGTCATTGGCCGTTACTCCCCCTGTTTGCGCACGTGCCGTGATCGAATCGGGCGCTAACTTATATTGGTCAGGCCAATTTGGCAAATGCCCGGTCTGGTGGGCTGCCGGTGAATTGGCCTATGGAACACGAATCAAGGGTAAATATCCGGTCCCAGGCCTTGACGAGGGTGCGCCCAATGCGCTGAAGTGGTCTTACCAAAAACTGCCTCAGAAGATCGATTACATGTCGGACACCCAGGCCAAAGCTGCAACCTTGCCCATCACGGCGGCACGCGTGATCGTGACCTGCCCAGGACGGAATTTTGTCACCCTGAAGATCGAAACAGGCGGTGGCGCCTCGAGCGCTTTTTACGGTCTTGGCGATGCCACGCTGAACGGTCGCGAGCTGTCGGTGGCCAGCTATCTGACGGATCACGTCATCCCCACGCTGATCGGGCGCGATGCACACCAGATCGAGGACATCTGGCAGTTTCTGTACCGGGGCGCTTACTGGCGCCGGGGTCCGGTGACTATGACCGCGATCGCCGCGGTCGACATGGCGCTTTGGGACATCAAGGCGAAGGCCGCCGGAATGCCCCTGTATCAGTTGCTGGGTGGTGCATGCCGCGACGCCGTGCGTGTGTATGGGCATGCCAACGGAGAGACCATTGATGAAACGATCGCCGAGGCATTGCGCTATCGCGAGATGGGCTACACGGCGATCCGACTGCAGGCTGGCGTGCCGGGATTGCCGTCAACCTACGGTGTCTCGCGCGACAAGATGTTTTACGAGCCCGCTGACGGCGCGTTGCCAACCGAGAACCGCTGGTCAACGAGCAAATACCTGCCATCCGTGCCCAAGTTATTCGAGACTGCGCGGGCGGCACTAGGTTGGGACGTCGATCTGCTGCACGACGTGCACCATCGCCTGACTCCCATCGAAGCGGCGCGGCTGGGCCGGGATCTGGAGCCCTACCGGTTGTTCTGGCTGGAGGATTCTGTTGCCGCTGAGAATCAGGCCAATTTCCGCCTGATCCGCCAGCACACCACCACGCCGTTGGCCGTGGGCGAAGTGTTCAACAGCATCTGGGACTGCAAAGAGCTCATTGAGGGCCAGTTGATTGACTACATCAGGACGAGCGTCGTGCACACGGGAGGCATCACGCACCTGCGCCGAATCGCCAGCCTGGCCGATCTCTACGCGGTCAAGACCGGCTGCCACGGCGCGACGGATCTGTCGCCGGTGTGCATGGCCGCCGCACTGCATTTCAACCTGTCGATTCCGAATTTCGGGCTGCAGGAGTACATGCGCCATACGGCCGAGACCGATGCGGTATTCCCGCATGCCTACACGTTCTCGAAAGGCTCGCTGCATCCTGGCAGCAAGCCCGGCCTGGGTGTCGACATCGACGAGCCGCTCGCAGCCAAATATCCCTACCAACGCGCCTACCTTCCAGTCAATCGACTGGAAGATGGCACGATGACGAACTGGTAGGCGCAGGAAGAGGGGGATGAGGATGTTGGTATTGGTACGGGCCGCCGCTGTTGCGGCTGTAATGATGGTCTCGTTGGTTGCCGTTCGGCCGGTTACGGCTGCCGCCGATGCGGCCGGTAGGGCTGGTGCAGTTGCCGCCGCTGTCGATGCGGGCCGTCCTGGCCTCGTCGCGCCGGCCGCGGACGGTGCTGTGCGCGTGCACGTCCCGCTGGACACGGGCTGGCGCTTCAAGCAAGCGGCCGGCCTCACCGGCGTTGAAGCCCCCCAATTCGACGACTCCGCGTGGAGCGAGGTGACGGTCCCCCACACCTGGAACCGCATTGGCAACGAAGGCACCGAGCGATCGCCTGAATCCAACAACATTCAGGGCATCGGTTGGTACCGGCTGAAATTCCAAGCACCCGCTGCGTCCAAAGGCAGCCGCTACTTTCTTCAGTTCGACGCCGTGAGCACCATCGCCGACGTCTGGCTGAATGGCCGCTACCTGGGCAAGCACGAGGGCGCGTTCGCCCGATTCCGGTTCGACGCTTCGGCCGCGATCAACCGCACGGGCGACAACCTGCTGGTCGTCAAAGCCGACAACACCCGCCCGGCGCTCGGAACGACCACGGAGAGCGTCATCCCGTTGTCCGGGGACTTCTTCATGTTTGGTGGTATCTATCGCAGCGCCTCCCTGATCGTTACGCGCCCAGTCCACATCGACCTGCTGGATTTCGGCGGCCCCGGCATTTACGAGCGCACAGCGGATATTCAACCCGGCGCAGCGACGGTCCAGGTGACATCGCGCGTGACCAACAATGAGTCCTCGCCACAGCGTTTACGTGTTGACGCAGCCATCCTGGACGCAAGCGACAAAGTAGCCGCTTCCACGACCAGCGATGCTGGACCCGTTGCCCCGGGGGCTGTGTCAGTTATCCAATCGAGCCTGAACATCCCGAGCCCACACTTGTGGAAGGGCGTCAGCGATCCGTATTTGTATCGGACCGTTGTGACTCTGCGGTCACCGAAAGGAATCATGCTCGACCGTGTAACCCAGCCGCTGGGCTTGCGCACCGTCGAATTCGATCCCGACAAGGGTTTCTTCCTCAATGGAGAGCACCAGTACCTCAAAGGTGCGTCGATGCATCAGGACCGCCCGGTCAAGGGTTGGGCCATTTCAGACGCCGACCAGGAAGAAGACTTCTCCATCCTCACTGACCTGGGCGCGAACGCCACCCGCCTGGCCCACTATCAACACGACCAGCGATCCTACGAGCTTGCGGATGCCGCCGGCATCGTTGTTTGGGCAGAAGTCCCACTGGTAAACAAGGTCTCATACGACGGTACACCGGCGAATGCGGCACTGTCGTCAAACGCGCGGCAACAGTTGTTGGAGCTGATTCAACAGAACCGCAATCATCCGTCGGTAGCCATGTGGTCGATTGCAAATGAAATCGATCTGACGCCAACCCAGGTCAAGGGACCCAGCCGACCGGGCTCGCTGCTCAGATCGTTGAATGACCTGGCCAAGATCCAGGACCCTGACCGGCCTACCACCTTCGCCGATTGTTGCGAGGTGGCGGTGCTTCCGCATGTGGGAAATGACATCGCCGGCATCAGCCCGCGTGAACCCATCGTCGGCATCGCCGACTTGATCGGCTACAACCGTTATTTCGGCTGGTACAGAGGCCGTTTCGCCGACTTCGGCGCCATGTTGGATCAAGCGCACACACGCCATCCGCAGTTGCCCATGTCGGTATCAGAATATGGCGCCGGAGCCGCACTCACACAGCACAGCGATGACCCCAACGGTGGTCCGATCAACCCGCACGGCCGGCCGCATCCCGAGGAATACCAGAACCTTTATCACGAGGCGTCCTGGAGCGCTTTGCGCCAGCGGCCGTACATCTGGGGCTCGTTCATCTGGAATCTGTTCGATTTTTCGAGCGATGCCCGCTGGGAAGGCGACCTCACCGATATCAACGAGAAGGGGCTCGTCAGCTATAACCGCAAGATTCGCAAGGATGCGTTCTACTTCTATCGAGCCAATTGGAGCGCGCAACCCACGTTGCACCTGGTGGGTCGGCGGTATGTGGATCGGCCCTTCGCTGTGCTCGATGTGAAGGCATACAGCAACGCCACTCAGGCACATCTATCCGTGAACGGTACGGATATCGGCGCTGCTTCGTGTGCTGACGGAATTTGCCTGTGGAAATCGGTCCACCTCCAACCCGGAGCAAACGAGTTGAAGGCAACTGCCGACATCGGCGGCGCTGCAGTGAGCGACTCGCTGCAGTGGACGTTTGCCGGAAAGCCGGGCGAAGTGCGGATCAAAGCGGGCGACCTGACAGGGTACGTCACCGTTGATCATCAACGCTACGGATCTGACATGTACTTTTCGGGCGGCGAGGGGAAGGGCATCAATCCGCCGGATACGCCAAGCGAAAAACGGATCAATGTCGGAGCCTCTGACGTACGCCTGTACGATAGTTACCGCGAAGGCCAGTTCTCGTATCGCGTGCCCGTCCCCGAGGGAAAATATAAAATCACCCTCAGGTTCGCCGAACCCACTGCTGCCGCTGGCGAGCGGGTATTCGACGTGTCTGTCAACGGCAAGCGGCTGTTGAAGAAGATGGACGTATTTTCCGCCGCCGGCGGGAAGTTGCAGGCGGTGGATCAGATCGTCCCGGCGAAAGCCCAGGACGGTGCGCTGGTCATTGAGTTCCAGCCGGTGAAAGGCCAAGCGATCGTTTCCGCCATTTCCATCGCCCCCGCGGGGTGACGACCAGCGCCCGGAAGGGATCTTCAGGCATTACCCCGAGCTGGATGCGAGTTGACCCGAATGCACCGGGTTGATGATGGCGATCGGTCGAATCTCGTAGCAACCGCCGCCGGGATTCACGGCCGCCAGCTGGCGCGCAATTTCATTGACCTCCTCGCGCGTTTCAACGTCCACGACATAGAAGCCGAGCAGTTGCTCCTTGGTCTCCGCGAAGGGTCCGTCGAATACAACGGGTGACGGCTCCTTGCGCAGTGTGGTTGCGCTGCCTGTGGGCATCAGCCGCACCACGGGGCCGAGCTTGCCCTGTTGCGCCAGCTTTTTTTGCACGCCGGCAAGCTTCTCCATGACCACTGCATCTTCTGCGGGGGTCCAGCTACCGACGACTTTTTCCGAGTGATAACAGAGGATCGTATACAACATGTCAGGCCTTTACGTCGTAAGACTGAATTCGGGATTGCCTTCGAGAACGGTCTGCTCGAGCTTTGGGCGCCCGTCCTTAGCCCACAATTGGGCCCGGTGCGCTACACGGTACAACAGCGGGCCGCCGTCCGGGCGCTCAATTCGCTCAACCGGCCGCGGAATGCAAACAAACTCGCTCTCGAATGACTGGCTGGTCGCGCGAACCGTGGCATAGCCATGACCTCCCATATCAATGAACGACAGGTGTGGGGCCAGTTGCGGATTCGAGAGTTTGCGAGCCTGGGCGATGTCGTGGCTGCGCTGATACTCCAGGCACGATTTTACGCCGTGTTTCAGCAGCATGTTGACGGCTGGAAGAGGGCTCACCTTTCCGGCCTCGTCGGCGGTCGCGGCTTTTGCCGGGGTGTCCGCGAGATAGAGCGCGCGTAAGGGATGGGCGGCTGGGAACTTGTGCTCCAGTGATTCAACCAGCCCGGGTGCGGAGATCGAGCCGGTCACAAACACGACTCCCACCGGGTCAAACGGTTGGGGCGGGAGTCCCTTCGCCGCCAGGCCCGCCCAAAAGCTATGCCGATCGCCGGCAACCGTCGCGAAACCGGTAATACCGTGTTGGCGAATAAAATCGTAAATTTCTGCGCGCTCGACGTACGCGCTGCTGTGATCCCCCCCGCCGCCGAACGCAGCGTAGCCCGCGCCTGGCCAGGGCTTGGTGATGCCCGGTGGCAGGTTTTGCGGATCCACTCGCGAATCCAGCGTGCCTTCCGTGTTGCCCCAGATCTTCCACGTGGCCTGTGAGGTCCGCAGGCGCTCCAGAAACCACTGTTTCTGCGTCTTACCGAAAATGGTTTGCGCGGGCTCGTGCTTGCGGAAGTTGGGTATGCGTGCCGTCCCGAATTCGATGCTGTCGGGCGGTTTGCCGTCATTGTATTCACGGCCGGCGTCGAGGATTTCCATGACCTCCTGTGGCACCAGGTCCGGAAAATCTGCGTTGTCCAAGGGCTCGGCCTCGGGTCTGCCCGTCGGCTCAGAAGAGCGATAACTGTGTTGGTCCGTAATGATGAGATCAACATTGCGGCCATATTTCACCAACCGGTAGCCGGTCAGACTGGCGACCGCGGCGATGTTGTTGGCTTCCTGGCCAAAACCGTGGTCGTCAAACTTTTCAATCGGCGCATCGTGGACCACGGGCGGATCGAACCGCTCGAGGACGGCGACTCCGGGTCTCGTCACACGCGCCGGCTGATATTCAAACCACGCCTGGTTGGCGGCGACCTTGCGCGTCTGTGCCGGGCGTGACTTGCCTTCGAACTCCTGGATTCCCTGCCAACCGAGCCAGGAGAACTCGTGGTTATCCCACATGTTGACGAACGGCCAGCGTGCGCGGGCGTCTTGCAGATCCGGATCGTGGAGGTACGCGCGATACACCGCGCGATAATCATTCAGCGTGGTCGGTATGTGGAAGTCGGCGATCTTTTCGCCATGTTCATAGCGAACGATGTCGCGCAAGCGTCGGTCGTACATGCCCTGAGGCCGATCTTCCGGATACCAGACGATCTCGTAGATGAAGTCACCGAGGTGCAGTACGAACCCCAGTCGATCCGCGGGCGCTGCTTTCTCGTCTTCGAAGATCATCCGTCGGTAGGCATGCTGGGAGCCTTGATTGGCGTTCTGGCAGCTCACAAAGGCGAATTTGACCGGGCGGGTATCGTTTTCCGCCGGTGCAGTGAGCGTCCGGCCAACACGGCTTCCGGAGCCCTTGCTATCGGTGAACCGATACCAGTATTCGTGCGAGGGCTCGAGCCCGCCGACGAGCACGCGGCACGTCCAATCACTCGCCGCAGAGACCGTAGTGGTGGACGTAGCAATGACGTTTTGAAAGGCAGGGTCTTTAGAGACTTCAACCGTCAGGGTCGCGCTCGCTGCAGACTCACCAGGAGCAGCCGCGGCTTTTGCACCGGCCGCTGTCGAATTTGCCATCGTCGCGTTCGCTGCCGTAACGCTCGCGGTTGGAACCACGGGGTAACGGGTCCACAGCAACACGCTATCCGATTGAGGTTCGGCCGACGCGACGCCCTCGGGGAAAAGATCGCGTCGTTCGTGCCAGATCGCCGTTGATGGTTTGCCGGCTACCCCAGCTACCGCTGCCGTGGCTCCTAGCGCGAAGGCTGTCTGGATGAAATCCCTGCGAGAGAGCTGGTCCATGAGCGGCGAATCACCGGGCGTAGTGGTGTGTAGCCCGTCAGCTTGCCATGAGTGACGTTACGGGCGCGCGCGCTCCATCGCCTGTTGGGGTCGGCCGGTCTCATCGCCGGCTTCGATGTGACACCGCGGGCAGCGCCGGCCATCAGCGCCGCCCGCGGTTTCTTCGCTCAGCGTTTACCGGCGACCGTGATTCTCCTGCTGCCCGCGTCCTTGAGGCGCCGGCCGACCACCCTGACCGTGCGGTTCGCCACCACCGCGATGCATCTCAGGTCGCGGCGCATTCTGCTGCGGATGCGGCGCGGCTTGCGGGGCACTCCGCGGGGCAGGCTGGCCACCGCCACCACCGGCCTGGTGCGGGGAGGGCTGGGGCGACCCACCCGGTCGCGGGCCCTGCTGCGGCATGTTGTGCATCTGGTTGCCCTGATTGATGCGCGGCTGCACACCGCGGGGCGCGCCGCCGCCGCTTCCACCCGGCGATGCCGGGCGATCGTTGTGGGCGACCGCTACGTGAGGCTGCTCATTGTGGCCGCCGCCGCCAGCACCACCCGCGCCGGGCCCACCGCTAGCGCCCCGGCCGGCAAAGCCACCTGCGCTACCCGCCCCGGATCCTCCGCCAGGACCGCGGCCACCGATCCCGCTCGCGCTACCAGCGCCCGGTCCGCCGCCGTTGCCACCATGAACCTCCGCGCCACCAGCCCCTGGCGGCCGGTCACTCCGATTAGCCACATGATCCGGTCCGCCGTGGCCAGCTCCAGCAGGGCCGCCGCGGTCACCGCCGCCAGGTCCGCGGTCAGAGCCGTGAACGTCGGGCCCGCGTCCAGGCCCACCGTGGTCCGTGCCATGCGCGTCCGCCGCGCGTCCGGGGCCACCGTGATCGTTGCCACCGCGCCCGTCCGGCCCATGTCCAGGACCGCCGTGGTCACCACCACCGTGGTAGGGCGCACCAGCTCGTGCAGCCACCACACCGCGACCCGAGAACACCCCAGGGCGCTCGGTAGCAGCAATACGTGGCTTACCGCCGTTCACCGACGCGCGCAGATCATGATTGCCGAACGCGCCGTGCTCGTGCTCTCGCTGCAAGTTTGTGAAGCCCACATGATGGTCATGCTCCGCAGCCAACTCATGCGAGTTCGGTCGCGCATGCAGACCACCATTGCCACCATTGAAGCTCACACGAGTCACGTTGACGTTGTTGATGACCGTCCTGTTATAGACGTTGGTGACATGAATGCCACCGAGGTTCGCGACGGACCGGTTGTAGTAGAACGAATGACCACGCCAGTAGCCGCCCTCAAAACCAACACCGCCGTATCCGTAGCCGTAGTTGACACCACCGTAGAACCCTACGTGAGGTCCCCAATAACCTTCGTGCCACGCGTACACGCCGCCACCCCAACCCCAATAGCCGGGCGTCCACAACAAACCGGGGGAGGGAGCCAATATCCACGTACCAGGCACCCAGTAATAGTCGTCGTCACCGTACGCCCAATAACCAGGTGTCCAGATGTAGCCAACCGCGGGGCAGGGTGGTTGTACATACACCGGCAAGGCAGGCGGTGCGACGGTGATGGAGACGCCGACTGAGACGAACGCGAAGGACGCCATCGGCAGTGCCGCGAGCGCGAGCCCTGCGAGAGCAGCTCGGGCCGGGGTGAGGCGACGCGATTTCTTATCCATGATGACCTCGTAGCGATCGTTGTCTGAACGACGGCTGAATGCCGTGAAATCATGTAGATTTCGAAAAGAAATCTACGTTACTCCAATGCAACGTTAACTGAACGGGAGAGTTGACGGTTCCGTGCGGTCACCCACGAAACGCGACAGGGAACACATAAAGAGACAACCACAAGCGCGGCCGCTACGAGCGTGGTGCCCTCGAGGAGCCCGCGATGGGGGAGCCGTGAACGCATGCGTGCCATCCGCCGCAGCGGCACCAATCAGCCGGCCATGTCGGTCAGCGGCGACTACTTTTCGACGAAAGCCCGCTCGATCACGTAGTCCCCGGGCTCTCCGATGTGCGGAGAGATGTGGAACCCATTCGAGTCCAGCATGGCACGCGTGTCGGCAAGCATCCCGGGGCTCCCGCACACCATCACGCGATCTTCCTTCGCGTCCAACGCCGGAAGTTTGAGATCCTCAAACAACTTTCCGGACTGGATGAGTGTCGTCAGCCGCCCATAATTGGGATGAGGCTCCCGAGAAATCGTCGGGTAGTAATGCAGTTTCTCGCGCACCAACTCGCCAAGGAACTCATGCTGCCGCAACTCTTCGATCAGGTGCTTCACAACGGCGCTCTCGCGAACCCAGCGAACGCCGTGGACGAGAATGACGTGCTCAAATCGGTCGTAGACTTCAGGGTCTTTGATGACGCTCATGAACGGCGCAGCGCCTGTCCCTGTGCTCAGCAGGTAAAGCCGCTTGCCCGGCTTCAAGTCGTGGAGGACCAACGTACCCGTGGGCTTCCGGCTGATGAGGACCGCGTCACCCTTGCGAATGTGCTGCAGTCGGGAGGTCAGCGGACCGTCCGGAACCTTGATGCTCAGGAACTCGAGGTGCTCCTCGTGATTCGCGCTCGCGATGCTGTAGGCACGCAATAGCGGCCGATCATCGACGTGAAGCCCCACCATCACGAACTGTCCGTTCTCGAAACGCAGGCCCGAATCGCGTGTCGTGGTAAAGGTGAATTGTGTGTCCGTCCAATGCTGGACTTTGAGGACGCGCTCCGTTCCTATCGCAGCCAAGATAAAGTCACCTGTCGGATATTCATAGGGCAGAATGTTACCGGACCGGAACCGATCTGGGGGCTTTCCGGGGCCTAGCCTAATTCTCTTTAGTTATAGGGAACGTCTGCAAAAAGGGGAGTGCAGCAATGAGCCAATCAGGATCGGCCCCGTTAGCGGGTCGTACACTGTTCATCACAGGGGCAAGCCGCGGAATCGGCCTGGCCATCGCCCTACGGGCTGCGGCTGATGGCGCGAACATCGCGATCGCAGCCAAGACCACGGAACCGCACCCCAAGCTCCCCGGCACGATTTACACCGCAGCGGCCGAGATTGAAGCCGCCGGGGGCCGCGCGCTCCCGTTGGCTGTTGATATTCGGGATGACGCACAGGTGGTACAAGCTGTCGCACATACGGTAGAGACTTTCGGTGGCATCGACATTCTGGTGAACAACGCCAGTGCCATCAGTCCCACACTGACTCCAGACACCGACATGAAGCGCTTCGATCTGATGCACCAGATCAACACGCGCGGCACCTTCCTCTGCTCGAAGTTGTGTTTGCCGCATCTGGCGCGCTCGTCCAATGGGCACATCCTCATGATCTCGCCACCGCTCAACATGGAAGAGCGGTGGTTTGCTCCGCACGTGGCTTATTCCATCGCGAAATATGGCATGAGCTTGTGCGTGCTCGGTCTCGCCGGCGAGTTACGAGCGCAAGGAACCGCTGTAAACGCTTTGTGGCCGCGAACAGTTATCGACACCGCAGCGTTGCGCATTGCTATGGCGAAATATGACAACAACGAGCGCCGACGCGTCCGCAAACCCCAGATCATGGCTGATGCGGCCTACACCATCCTGACGGCCAACAGCCGCGAATTTACGGGCCGTTTCTGCATAGATGAGGAAGTATTGCACAGTGCGGGACAAACTGACCTGTCACGCTACCGACACGAGGGGGTGCGCGAGGAAGATCTGCTGCCAGATTTTTTTGTTTGAGCAGCCAAACAGCTCTTGAGCGGTGGGCACCCCCGCTGCACAATCGTCATCTGGTGCATCGCGGGGATAGGTGCTCCCGAAATCAAGGAACGGCGGACCCATCCGCCCGATGAGAGTGGTGTTTCGTGCCGGACTCTCCTTCACTTCTAGCCGCGCTGGTTCACGAGCTCAACCAGCCGTTGACTGCCATTCTGAGCAACGCGCAGGCGGCTCAGCGATTTCTGGCGTCAGATCCCGTCAATCTGCAGGAACTGCGCGAGATTCTGAACGACATTATCACTGACGATAAGCATGCGGCGGTCGTTGCCCGGAGCATCGGGGCGTTGTTGCAAGAGGGCTCGGGCACAGGGAAGGACTAGTGAACGCAATCCCAGTCATTCTGTACATCGTCGATGACGATCCGGATGTGCGTCGCGCGCTCGCGCGACTTTTGCGTTCGGCGGGCTACACCACGCGCTCGTTCGGTTCCGCCGGCGAGTTTCTGGTAAGTGGTGAGGCGCGACTCTCCGCTGGTTGCATCATTCTCGACCTGGCAATGCCGGGATTAAACGGCCTGGAGCTGCAGGAGCATCTGACTGCTTCCGGATGCCATCGTCCCATTATTTTCCTGACAGGAAACGGCGACATCTCGAAGAGCGTGCGGGCAATGAAGGCCGGCGCCGTCAATTTCCTCACCAAACCCGTCGATGATCGCGAACTGCTGGAAGCGGTTGAAGAGGCGCTCGAGGTTGATGCGTCCGAGCGCGCGTTGTGGAGTTCCCGTCATTCTGTTTCCGAGCGTCTCGGCACACTGACACCGCGTGAGCGGCAGGTGTTTGAGAAGGTCGTGTCGGGTCGTCTCAACAAGCAGATCGCCGCGGAGCTGGGGATCGTGGAGAAGACCATCAAGGTGCATCGCGCACGCATGATGCGAAAGATGAATGCCGCGTCGATTGTCGAGCTGGTGCATCTCGCATCGCTCGTGGGTGTTGATACGTGGCCCGTGTCACCCGAACCCGATTCGGGAACTGGTTCCAACATCCGAACCGAACCAGAGCCTGAACACAGCAACTGCTGAGCTCGTGCATTGGACCTTAGGCCAATTGTGCCGTCCATTCATGCGCGCATGATGGCTGCGGACACAGCGTGGCAGCGGCCCTGTGTGTAGTTCGAGGTGAGCTCGTCAATCGATCCGTCATGCGCCACGGACGCGCAACCACGATGGTGATCTTTGTCGGCGGTGCTCTATGGATCACCGAAGACGGGCTGGGACGGGGGGAAGGGATGCCCCCGATCCCATTGGGGCGGATCTGATTTTATCTTGCAGTGCGACATCGCGGCCTGTCACCTCCGCAATCACTGCCAATAACCGATCTTCATCGAAAGGCTTGGCCACATGCGCTGTGAAGCCAACCTCCAAGCACCGAGCAATGTCGTCTTCGTAAACACTCCCGCTGATCGCAATGGCCGGAACGATGTTGCGCAGTATCCATTGCTGTGAGCACGACCGAAGTCTGGGCAAGAGATCCAGTCCGTTGCCATCCGGCAGACTCAGGTCGCAAATAAACAGATCAAACATCTCGCGTTCTGCCGCGGCTAATGCGCTCGCCGCGCCGGCTGCACGGATCACCAGGTGTCCATGGCTCACGAGCAATCGCTGGCAAGCTCTCGCGATTCCATCGTGATCCTCCACCAGCAGAATTCTGAGCGAGATTTCATTGTCGTCTGAGTTCGCGTTCCGCACCGGTGTTGTCATCCCCAGTACCTGTAACGCTGGAGAGGCGCCGATGTGTGCATCCGGGTCACGTTCAGCGGTTGCTGTTGCAGCGTCGAGGATGCGCGCACTGGCGGCGGCCAACGGTTCAAAGTCAGCGGCCGCATATCCAGTATCGTGGCCGTGCGCAGGGAGAGCGACCGGCAATTTAACAGTAAACAACGACCCACGACCTTCGCCGTCGCTTTCTGCGCCGATGACGCCCATATGCAGCTCAACGATCTTATGCGCGATCGCGAGGCCGAGACCCAGTCCTTGGCGTCGCGGATGTGCGCTTCCAGCTTGCCAGTAACGCTCAAAAATATGGGGCACTGACTCCGGGCTGATTCCTCGACCGGTGTCGCTCACCCGCAGTACTACGTGTGACTCCTCGCGTGAACAACGCACCTGAATCGTACCGCCGGGAGGGGTGAAGTGAATGGCGTTGGAAAGTAGATTCCAGGCTACTTGCTGAAGACGTTCTGGATCAACGCGCAAGGGACCTGCATCGTCTTCCAGCGTCGTCGCAATGGTGAGTCCCTTTCCGTGAGCCACTGGCCGGAATGAATCTACGACCATAGCTATGACCGGTGCCAACGAAGGAATAGACCGGGCATCGATACGCAGGCGTCCTGTGACGATCCGCGAGACGTCCAGCAGGTCATCGACCATGCGGCGTTGGGTTCTGGCATTGCGCTCGATAATGTCCACCGCGTACGCAGTGTCCTCCTGGCCCAGTCGATTGCCGCGGAGCAGGGCCGTCCAACCCAACACTGCCATCAAGGGCGTGCGCAACTCATGCGACAGCATTGCGAAAAATTCATCGCGCGCCTGATTGGCCTTTTCGGCGGCATCCCGACCGTGCCGTTCCGCAGCCCGAAGCTTTGCTTGGGTCAGGCGAGATTCGACCCTGGCGATCAACTCGCGGGCCGAGAACGGCTTGATGACGTAATCATCAGCGCCTGCTCGAAGACCATCAGCCGACGCTTCCTCCCCCGCGCGAGCGGACAACAGCATGACGGGCACTTGTGCCGTCGCTTGATCCTCCCGTAAGGCTCGCAGCAGGCCGAAGCCGTCAAGTCGGGGCATCATGACGTCCGCAATCACGAGGTCCGGTGGTTGCCGCTGGATGCTCGCAAGGGCGGTCAGGCCGTCGGCCGCACCTTCCGTTTTCCATCGTTGATCCAGCAAGCGGCACAGATATCCGCGCATGTCTGCGTTGTCGTCCACTACGAGAATCTTTGCTGTTTGATCGAACGCCGGGCTCTCTCCCGGCGTCGCTATTTCGGACCCCGAAACGTTATGGCCGCCCGCGTCGGGCAACCAGCCCAATGCTTCTTCAACGAAGGCGTGGAGACCAACCCGGGAGGGCGTTGTCTTGCGAGGGGCAATGATCCGGTCGGCATCGAGATGAGCGGTTCCGCGCGGAATCCGCACCGTCATTGTCGTGCCTTGGCCAAGGTCGCTTTGCGCAGCGATGCCACCACCGTGCAATTTCACCAGTTCCTCAACCAGGGACAGTCCGATACCCGTCCCTTCGTGAGTCCGTGTCTGCGACGCACGTCCACGGAAGAAGCGCTCGAAGACACGTGTCAGATCCTCAGCTGCGATCCCGCAACCGCTGTCCTCGACGTCTAATTGGACGTAGTCGCCCACGACTCGCTGGGTGACACTCACCTCACCTGCGAAAGTAAACTTGAGCGCGTTGGATACCAGATTGAGGACGATCTTTTCCCACTTGTCCCGATCCACATAGACCGGTTCGGGAATCGAGCTGCAGTCGATTGTCAGCGTCACGCCCGCGCGCTCGAAAGCTGAGCGGAACATGCTTGTAAGGTCGGTCGTCAGCGCCGCGAGGTCAACTGGCTCGTAAGCGGCTTCAACCCGACCAGCTTCGATGCGTGAGAATTCCAGGAGCGAATTCACCAGCTTGAGCAGACGGCCTGCGCCGCGCCGTGCGAGCTCCAGCGATTGACGATCTGCTCTTTCCAGCTTGTCGCGCGACAAGGCCTCGTCCAGCGGCGCAAGCAGGAGAGTCAGAGGTGTCCGCAACTCGTGGCTGACGTTGCTGAAAAAGATCGTCTTGGCGCGGTCGAGATCCGCCAGTGCCTGGGTCCGCTCACGCTCGAATTGTTTGGCACGTGCATTTGAAATGGCTGTTTCCAGATGCCCTGCAATCAGCGTGTGAAATGTCCGCGATTCGTCCAGCGGCCGCATCGGATTGGCACCGGCCACCAGGATCGCAGCGAGCTCCGAATCCCCGCGACTGACAATCGGTAACGCTACAGCGTGCTCAGGGGTCACCTCCGTCACCCGCAAAGACCCCGCAATGAGCGCTTGAACCGCATTGACGGCGACAGCGGCACGCGTCCCGGCGACCGCCGACAATTTCCAGGGATCCGGGCCGTTGGACAGATCCACGAGTGCCGGCACCGTGTCCGGAATAGAGGCGAGCCCCACAGTTCCTGCGAGCCGCGCGCGTTTGCCTCCCCGCTCGATCAGATAGAGGAGCGCAAACGGCAGGTCACGCGGATTGGCCTCGAGTGTCGCTACAGCGGCCTGGCACGCGGCTTCCGGCGTTTCAGCCAACGATCCCTGCGCCGCCAAAGCTCGCAGGCAGAGCAGTTGTCGATCCGCAATCACCCGGGCCGTGGTTTCGATTGCCGTACAGAAAATGCCGTTAGGTTTGCTCTGTGCGTCGCGAAGCGCGGCGAACGAGAACGTAATGAAGGTTTCCTCGAGATAACCGCTGCGCGCGAGCGGCATCAACAGGTCCGCTTCGAACGTCGGCATGCCCGTACGCAAGGTGTATTCAAACCGGTGGGCGAGGATCTGTTCCCAGATCTCTTTCCAGGCGAGCGGCACGGGCGTCCCCAGTCCGTGCGGGTGCCGGGAGGGTCCCGCCAGCGGTATGAACGCGTCGTTGTAAAAGTAGACGAGCTCGGAACCCAATGCGAGCGCCGTGGGAAAGCTCGAATCCAGGATGATGTTGACTGCGTTTCGCCAGCTCTCAGGCCAGCGATCGACCGGACCCAACGGTGTTGAGCCCCAGTCGAATTCCCTGAATCGATCCGCCATCTCGCCGTGGACGGCGGACGTTTGCGATGAAGTAAGCAATGGTCGGCCTCGCATCCCGCGCAGTTGCGCGAAAGCATAGACCGACGGGAGTCGTAAGGCAGATCAATCGATGCTGCGGTGCGCTCGACGATGCGAAGCTGACCTAGGCCGCGGCTTCGACCGCCTCTTCGAGGGCTTCGCCGCGCAGGAGGGCCACGAGCCGCTGCGTATTCAGCACCATGACCATCGGATCGCGTGGATCGGCCACCTCTAGTGCAAATTCCACCAGCCGGGAAGTGGGCTCATCCCGCAGGGTATCGATCGTCAGCAGACGGTCGCGTGCCACCTCGGGAATGTCGCCGAGTGATTCCACCAGGAGCCCGAATGGGCGCGTCTGGCCGGGGGCCCGGATGGCAATCACCATGCGGGGCGTTTCAATGTTAGCCGTACCCAGGAGCCGCGCCATGTCGGCGACCACGATCGGCTCGCCAGCAAACATCAGATAGCCGGCGCACCAGGACTCGGTCTTAGGCAGCGACTGCAGCGCGCGCGCATCCACGGCCTCGATGACATGGGCTGTTGGAAGGGCGTACCAGTTCTCGCCAACCGCAAAGGTTGCGAGCTCGACAGAATCCTGTTTGCTGTTGTCCTGGCGAGCCGACGCGCGCTGGGTCAGCGACCGGCGCGCCGCACCCTGCTGCGGGATTTGACCCAACGGCATGAGGACGACCGCGTAGCCACCCAGGCCCTCGAATTCACGATAGCCCGTGTCGCGCCTCGTGCCCACCGAATGGTATTCATTGCCGATGCGCATGACCTGGGCCTCACCCGTGCGCGCGCTTTCTTTGATCCAATCGAGCTTGGCGACGTCAATGACCGGGTTCGTGCACGCCAATACGCGCAGGTCGCGATCCAGGAACAACGCGACGCAGCCCTCCTGGGGCTTGCCGCTCTCGTCCTTCGGAATCGAATCCTGCAACATCGCCGCGAGCTGGGGTGCGGTATCAAACACAACAGCGATGCCCCCGATCGAGCGTCCTTGCGCCGAGCGGATTCCGGCGGCAAAAATGAATGTGGGCCGGCCATCGTACAGCGGGCTCGGCCGGAACTGCGAAACACTGTAGGCCTGGGTTCCGGATACGGCGAGCGCATCGGCTGCGCAGGTCTCTTCGATGACCGTACCCAACATCTCTTCGTAGTCGGGGCGGGATGCCGCAACGATGCGTCGTTGGCTGTCGAACAGTACGATCCCGTGATAGACGGTGTAGAGCGAGTTGATGTGGCGTAGGACCTGTGTGGCGGATTCGTCGGTACAATCCTCCACGCCGGCGAGTCGGCCGCTGAGAGTTGCATTCAACGCCCACCAACGGCAGTCGTTGGCTCGCTCGTAGAAGTTGCGGGCCAGCAGCTCAATGGCCAGTGAGGCCAGGAACCGGCTGTCGTGCAGGACGGCGGAGACCACCGTCTCGTGCAGCTCGTCAATCGAGCGCTCGAAGACTTCCTTGGTCTTGCGGCCCATGTTGCTGATCTCGCGCAGGAGCGCCTTCGCGAAGGTGCCGTTGCTTCCGTCACCCAGCGAAAGCCGGACGCTGCCGTTCCACACCGAGCGGTTCAGGTCACGCTGAACCGCGTCCGCCTTGCGGGGGATCTCGCGCAAGGCTGCCGAAAACTTGGAGGCGGTTGCCCGCAGGTCCGCCAGCACGTCCGCCGCGCAACTCGGCTGCTCAGCCCCGTCGTGACCCTCAAAGGCCCGCTCCAGGGGAATCATCACGTGCCCGCGCCAGGCGGGGCCCGCATACCCTTGATAGGGCTGCGCCTTGCAGGTCACGGCCAGAAATTCACGACCGGCGAACCGCAGGATGTTGCCGCTCTCGTCACCGGTCCCGGCCAGCTTGGCTCCGACCGGCATCTGCTGGCTGTCGCTGCTGACGATGACCTCGCTATTGGCGTCCAGAAGTGCAAGCACCGTCCAGTCGGTTTCGCTGCGCAGTTGGGCGAAGATGCTCTCGCATTCATCCTCCAGCCGGAAACACAGGCATAACACACCGAGCGTTTGCCTGTCAGACGTGACCCGATGGGAATAGATCAGGGCCCGGCGCGCGTCCGGGACGAGATCGCTGCGGCGGAAAGTTTCAACGTACCCGTCTGTTGCCAGCGTGGTTGACAGCAGGGGATCGCGGCTCACGTCAGGTGCCTGGCCGCCCTCGAGTTGCAGCAGAACGCGGCCGTCGGGCGAAAGCAATATGACGTTCTGATATACCGAATACTTGGAGACGTACTCTGCCAGCCGTCGCTGCATCATGCGGTGGGTCGCACTGACGGTGCTCGCAGCTGATTCCTCATCCGCCTCGGAGGTGTCACGGACTGCGACGGCTTCGCTCGCGTAGCTGCGGATGGCGTCGTCGGCGGCAAGGAAGCCTATGTCTGCGGTTCGTTCGAACAGGTTGCGCACGAGAATGTCGATCGCGACCTGCGCTCGGGCTCTCGCGGCCAGCAACGCCTTTTTGTGGGTTTCGGTCTCGAGGTGTGTGACGAGATCGGCAGCGAGCGACTCGAACGCCTCGCGTGTGTTGCTCAGGTTGGTCCCGTCTTCGCTCAGGTGAGAAAGCAGGGCAAGGCTGTCCCACGCGCCCTGCAGAGTGGCCAGCCTCTCCCTGTAACCCACCACGGCGGGCATGTATTTAGTCAGTCTCGACATCGGTCAGGATAACGACCCGTGCCGATGAAACTTGAGCAATGGCACAACGGCCGTTCCGCCGCCCCTTTTCAGTGCGAAACAGGGCTATCTACAGGCCCCCCGGCCGACGTAGACTTTGGACTCAACAAAAACCAAGGGGGATGCATGACCAAGGTGGTGCTCGCTGCCTGTCTGCTGCTGGCCTGTTCCGTGGCCGGTCCATTGGCTGTTGCCAAAGATCCTACGCAGTTACTCCTTCACAAAGGTGCCCGTGTGGGCATCGTCAACCTGATGGATGCGGAAGTGACTCACTTCCACACGAGCAAAGTCCTCGCCGAGAGCTTCTTCAAGACACACCTCGTCAACTGGCAGGTGGACTCCATGCTCACCGATGCCGTCAGCCAGCGGCTGACCCAGCTCGAGCTCGTCCCGGTGGCGATCGGCGCGAGTGACGCCCTTTTGCGCAACCGGGATGAGGAGTTCGTCAACAACTCGGTCGCCAAGAGTCTGCCCAAGGATGTTGCCCGGCAGTTCGCTCAGCTGGCGGCCGCCGAACGCCTGGATGCCCTGATCGTCCTGGCACCCGGCCTCAACAACTCTTCGCAGGCGGGCGGCGGCACCTACAGGAAGGATCTGCCCGATTATCTGCGCGGCTGGGGATTCGTAACCGGCGACCCCAACGGCAAGCCCGTGCTCTTCGATATGACTCAAGTGCTTCTGATCGGGGTGACCCCGGACGGGGCGAAGCTCCAGGCGCGCGAGTGGGGCGGGGGCTATACCGACGAATGGGTCGACTACGTGGCACCCGCTGACCTGAAACGAATGACCGTGGAGCTTTTGGACAAACTGCAACCCCTGTTCGCGCGGATCCTCGCGAAACAGGCTGGCCACACCGTGGATTGGATCACCGTCACGCCCTAGCCCCGCTGCCCCTTGCCGAGGCTCAGGGGACGCATTTGTGCACTCAAAAGGTGCGCAAATCACCCTTCCATCGGCTCACGAGCCGCTGGAGTCCCGATTCAGGGGTTCGAAGAGGTTGGCATGCCCTTTGCTTTAACACTCTCGGCGGTGCGCCTCACACCGGGCATGACGACTCCGGCTTTAGTGCCCAAGTGAGGCCACGTTCGCAGCGGCGATTGACCCCCTCATTCGTCGTCGCGGCGTTAGAGCGTGCGAGGTGGTAGCACCTCGCACGTTTTTTGCGGCGGCAGGTCCGCCCAATCTAACTCTCACCCACCCGGATACGATGCTCCAAATCGATTCCTGCGATTTCGAAACCCTTGCGGAAGTCGCGGATGTGTTTCGCCATCCATGTGCGCGCTCCATCCGTGTCCCGTGCATGCAGCGCTTCGCTGACTTTGCGTTGTGCGGTGATGATTCGGGAGCGCGCTTGAGGCACGTCATCGATCATTACTCGCAGCGAAGGTTCGAGTAATTGTAACAACGGCTCCTGCGCAAGCATCAGCACCTGGTTGTGAGTTGCAGCGCCCACGCTGCGGAAGAATTCCGCTGAACCGTGCGCGGCCTTCTCGGTTGCGGCATTGTCAGATGCAAAGCGTTCCGCGGCCGCGGTGATCACAGCGAGATCGTCGGCCGTCCGTGCCCGTGCGGCACTCTCGGCGATCGGGGGCTCGAGAAGCGTCAAGGCCTCCCAGACTTCCCGGAAGGTCACATCGTGCATGACCAGCCCGCGGGTCACCGCGCCGGCGATAGCGAAATGTTGGGGCCGGGTAACGCTCATGAGCTTGGAGCCGGCCCGACGCATGACCAGCCCGTTGCTCTCGAGCTCCCGCAATGCCTCCCGCACAGTGGATCGATTTACACCAAACTGGCGTGCCAGCTCAGTCTCTGGAGGCAGTCGATCTCCTTCACGCAGCGTACGGTCCAGGATGCGGCCGCCAATGGCCGCGGCCACCTTGCGGTAGGCCGGCTCCATCTGGATCTGGTCGAACTGCCTATTCACCGGCTCACGCTCATGCGGCTGATTCGAACAGCTCGCGCCCAATGAGCATGCGGCGGATTTCCTGGGTGCCCGCACCGATCTCATAGAGCTTCGCATCCCGTAGCAGGCGGCCGGCCGCATAGTCATTCATGTAGCCGTTGCCGCCCAGCGCCTGAATCGCTTCGAGCGCTGCGCGCGTCGCATGCTCCGCCGCAAACAAAATGCAGCTGGCGGCATCGCGTCGCTTGACGGTTCCCGAGTCGCAAGCGCGTGCCACCGAGTAGACGTACGCACGACTCGCGTTCAGGGAGGCATACATGTCTGCAACTTTCGCCTGCATCAGCTCGAATGTGCCGATGGGTTGGCCGAATTGCTTGCGTTCGCGCACGTACGGCAACACCAGATCGAGTGCTGCGGCCATCAGACCCAGCGGACCACCGGCCAAAACAACGCGCTCGTAGTCGAGCCCGCTCATCAGCACGGCGGCGCCTCGATTCACGGTACCCAGCAGGTTTACCGCCGGCACCGCGCAGTCCTGAAACACCAGCTCACACGTTCCGGAGCCGCGCATGCCCAGCTTGTCGAGCTTCTGAGCTGTTGAGAATCCGGTGCTACCGCGCTCCACGATGAAAGCACTGATGCCGCGCGGGCCAGCCGCTACATCTGTCTTCGCGTACACAACGAACACATCCGCGTCAGGACCGTTCGTGATCCACATCTTCCGGCCGTTGAGCACGTAATTGGAGCCACGCAGCTCGGCGCGCAACTGCATCGATACAACATCCGAACCGGACCCCGGCTCGGACATCGCGAGTGCACCAACATGCTCCCCACTGACCAGCTTCGGCAGATATGCATCCCGTTGCGCGTCTGTACCGTTGAGACGGATCTGGTTGACACACAAGTTGGAATGCGCGCCATACGAGAGGCCGACCGAGCCGGATGCCCGGGAGATCTCTTCCATGGCGAGGGTATGCGCCAGGTAGCCGAGACCTGCACCGCCCCAACGCTCGGGCACGGTGACGCCCAGCAGTCCCTGCTCACCCAGGGCAGGCCACAGGTCGCGCGGAAACTCGTTACTGCGATCAATCTGCTCGGCCCGCGGGGCAATCCGCTCGGTCGCAAAGCGCCGCACCTGCGAGCGGATCTCCTCGAGGCTCTCATCCAGCCCGAAATCACAATCTATGGCAGCCATGGCTTGCCTTCCCCTTCTGTACGATCGTATGATTGTCGGACAAACCGGCAATCGTGGCAAGTATGGCTGCAATTTCATCCCGCGTCGATGTGCATTCCGAGGAATTCCGTGCCAACCAGCAGGCGATGAGCGAGCTGGCGGCCGATGTGCGCCGGCAGGCGGCGCGCGTGGCGCTGGGCGGGACGGCTGCGGCAGTGAAGAAACACAAGGCCGCGGGCAAGTTGACGGCGCGGGAACGGGTCCGGGTGTTGTTGGACACCGGTAGCCCGTTCCTGGAGCTTTCACAGCTCGCGGCACACGGGATGTATGGAGGCGAGATCTCCTCGGGCGGCATCGTGACCGGGATCGGCCGGGTCAGTGGCCGCGAGTGTGTGATCGTCGCAAACGATCCAACGGTGAAGGGCGGCACCTATTATCCAATCACCGTGAAGAAGCATTTACGGGCGCAGGAGATTGCGCGCGACAACCGTTTACCCTGTGTCTACCTCGTCGAAAGCGGTGGTGCGTTTCTGCCTGCGCAGGATGAAGTGTTCCCCGACCGCGACCACTTTGGTCGGATCTTCTACAACCAGGCTACGTTGTCAGGCGCTGGTATTGCACAGATAGCGGTTGTGCACGGGTCGTGCACCGCTGGCGGCGCATATGTTCCCGCGATGTCAGATGAGAATGTGATCGTCAAAAATCAGGGTCGTGTATTTCTCGGCGGACCGCCGTTGGTGAAAGCGGCAACAGGTGAGGACATCGATGCGGAATCACTCGGCGGTGCGGATGTGCATTGCCGCGAGTCGGGTGTCTGCGATCATTACGCTGAAAACGATACGCACGCGCTGTCGATCGCACGACGAATCGTTTCGAGGTTGGCCCCGGCAACTGACTCGAGTCCGCCGCTAGCACCCCGTGAGCCGAAATACGCTCCCGAGGAGCTGTATGGAGTTGTTCCCGCGAGTCTGCGCAAGCCGTACGACGTTCGCGAGGTGATTGCCCGCCTGGTCGATGCTTCCGAGCTGGATGAGTTCAAACAGCTCTATGGCACCACGTTGGTGTGTGGCTTCGCCCATATCGCAGGTTTCCCCGTCGGCATCCTCGCCAACAATGGCATCCTGTTTTCGGAAAGCGCGCTAAAAGGCGCGCACTTCATCGAGTTGTGCGCCAGGGCCCACGTGCCGCTGTTGTTCCTGCAGAACATCACCGGCTTCATGGTCGGGCGGCGCGCGGAAGCCGGTGGCATCGCAAAAGACGGCGCCAAGTTGGTCACCGCCGTGGCGTGTGCGAATGTTCCGAAGCTCAGCGTGATCATCGGCGGCAGCTACGGTGCAGGTAACTATGCGATGTGCGGGCGTGCCTACTCACCGCGGTTCCTGTTTCAGTGGCCGAACGCGCGGATCTCCGTGATGGGTGGCGAACAGGCTGCGAGCGTGTTGGCTACTGTAAAGCGTGATCAGATGAAGGCCGGAGGCGTGGATTGGCCGGCGGCGGATGAGGGTGCGACGCATGCGTCGCACGGGCGATCCCGCGAGGGGAGCCCCGGCCCGACGCCGAGCGTGTGGACACACGCGCAGGAGGAGGCGTTCAAGCAACCGATCCGGCAACAGTACGAAACGCAGGGTCATCCTTACTATTCCTCGGCGCGGCTGTGGGACGACGGCGTGATTGATCCGGCCGAGACGCGGCGCGTGCTGGCGCTGAGTCTTGCGGCAGCCAGGCATGCGCCTGGAGATGACACGCGCTTCGGCGTCTTCCGCATGTGATTGAAGGGGATCGAAGCGTGATTGAAAGTCTATTGGTCGCGAACCGCGGCGAAATTGCCTGCCGGATCTTCCGCACGGCCCGCCGTCTCGGCATTCGCACAATTGCCGTTTTCTCGGATGCTGACGTTTCCGCACGGCACGTGAAGGAAGCGGATGAAGCGGTCCGGATCGGCCCCGCGGCCCCCCGGGAAAGCTACTTGAATGTGGAAAAGATTCTCGACGCTGCGCGGGCTACGGGCGCGCGAGCCATTCACCCGGGATACGGGTTCCTTTCGGAAAACGCACAGTTCGCACAGGCTTGTGTCGACGCCGGACTGATCTTCGTGGGACCGCCGCCCGCCGCCATTGGTGCAATGGGCTCGAAGATCGTCGCCAAGGCGCGTATGCGAGCCAAGGGCGTTCCGGTGTTGCCCGGCTACGAAGGTGCGGCTCAGGAGCTCGAGCACCTGCAGGCGCAGGCACGGCGGCTCGGTATGCCGTTGATCATCAAGCCCGCTGCCGGTGGCGGTGGCAAAGGCATGCGCATCGTTCGCGATGTTGCGGAGATCCCCGAAGCCCTGGCTGCCGCGCGCCGCCTGGCCGAAAGCGCCTTCGGCGACGGCTCACTGCTGCTGGAGCGGTATCTGCCGGCGCCCCGACACGTTGAAGTGCAGATCTTCGCCGACTCGCACGGGAACTTTGTGCATCTGGGAGATCGCGATTGCTCGATTCAACGCCGCCATCAGAAGCTGATCGAAGAGGCGCCGGCACCCGGGCTACCCGATGAGTTGCGGAGCCGTTTGCGGGCCGCAGCGCTCGTCGTAGGCCGCGAGATAGGTTATGTCAGCGCGGGAACTGTCGAATTCCTGTTCGACGGGCGCGAGTTCTATTTCATGGAGATGAATACCCGGTTGCAGGTCGAGCACACCGTTACGGAGCAGGTCACGGGGCTCGATCTCGTCGAATGGCAACTCGGGGTCGCCTCGGGAGGGCGTCTGCCCCTCGAGCAGGCGCAGATCAGCCTGACCGGGCATGCCATCGAGGCGCGTGTCTGCGCCGAGGATCCGGAGCGTGATTTTCTGCCGAGCGCCGGTGATTTGCGGCTGCTGGAATGGCCGGCGGCCGAGTTTGCGCGCGTGGATGCCGGCTTCGGCAGCGGCGATCGGGTGCCCGAGAATTATGACTCATTGCTGGGGAAGGTGATTGTGTGGGCACCTTCGCGAACCGAGGCTGCGGGCAAGCTGGCAGGCGCCCTGGAACGGATTTATTGCGCCGGCGTGCGCACGAACGAGCGTTGGCTCGCTCGAGTTTTGACGGCGCCTGAGTTTCTTCAGGCCCGCCACAGCATCGCGTTTCTCGAAGCACACGGGAAACAATTCTCTGCTGGTGCGCACCCGGATCCAGTCGAGGAGCGCCGGGCCGCGGCGTTTGGGGCACTGGCAGTACAGGCGGCGGCGTCAGCCCCTGCTGTGGGCGAGCGCGCCGCAATGAATCCCTGGGCCGCGGTTGATGGATTCACACCGAATCTGCCGGCGACGGTGCAATTTACGCTGCTGCTACGGGGACAACAGCACGCTATTGCCATCGAGTCGGGGCCCGGCGATCAAACGATGATCGCCGTTGATGACACTTCCATTTCGGTGGCCCACGTAGTGCGAGCGGGTGGCACTGTCACAGCCACGCTGGACGGATTGCGCCTGAAAGCCCGCCTGTTCGTATACGAAATACACGTGCACGTGTGGCTCGACGGCCAACATTATGATTTTCTTCACGAGGATCCCCGCTCGAAGGAGTTCTCAGCCACGGCCTCGCGGGGTGGCCTGACAACTCCGTTGCCAGGTGTCGTTGCCGCAGTGGCGGTAACTGCTGGGCAGGCCGTTGCGGCCGGAGATGTCTTGATGGTGATAGAGGCGATGAAAATGGAACACACCATCACCGCGCCCTACGCAGGAACCGTTCAGACGCTCCATTTCGCTCGTGGCGACCGTGTACCCGAGGGGAGTGCGCTGTTGGAGCTCGCTCCTGCAGCCGGCGATTGAGTCCACGGACGAAACATCTATACTGGGGCGCATAGCCTCGCGCGCACCCTGCGGTGCACCCAAGAAAAATAATTTGCGATCGCTGAGATATTCCACTGTGGTGCAGCAGTAATAGTGTGGCAGTTACTGTCTCCCGCGTGAGCGTTGTCGATCGGATGGTGTCGAAGGAATACGTGCAGACCGCTCGTCCGTACGATAGGGACTTAGCGTCTCCCGGTGCCTGGATTGAAACGGGACTTTCTTCCAGGGACCCTAGGTGGGTGACAGTAACTGCCTTCTGCGCGCGTTGTGACCGGCACTGGAGTATTAACGTCCTGCATCCTCCACTACAAAAAAAGTCTGCGCGCGCGCGCGTCGGAGCTTGCCTGTGGTGGCGTGATGTTGCAGGATCAGCCGTGGTGTCTCTGCTCAAAGATTGAGCATCGCAAGTTGTAACGACTGATCAGGATGGACGTGACAAACATGTCATGGACGGGAACCAACTTGCTGGTACGGACACTAATGAAGAGGTGCCGCACACAGGCGGAGTCGATCGAAGGGGGTCGTAGGTAGAGCAGGGAGCTCGTACATGCGACTAGCACGGAAGCCATATGAATCGCACATGGGAGTGGGGAGGCAAGGATGTCACGCCGATCCAGACTACACGTACCGGGCGGCGTCTATTACGTCGTTCAACGTAGTAACGCTCGTCAACCAATTTTTACCGAAGAGGCCGATTACGCCACGTTCGAGAGGCTGCTCTCAACGATGCTGGTCAGATGCCGCGTGCGCGCGCACGCGTATTGCTGGGAAACAGACGCGATCCATCTGGTCCTGCAGATATCTGATATGCCCGTCGGCCGACTCATGCAACGCCTCAGCAGCCAGTACGCGCGCCGCGTACACCGGCGTGCCGGGGAGCTCGGGCATCTGTTTCAGCAGCGCTACCATGCACTGCTGATCGATCCGGATGTCTACCTGTTGAGACTCATCCGCCACGTTCACATGTTGCCGGTTCGTTCCGGCAAGGTGACCGATCCGGGAGACTATGCGCTGAGCAGCCATCTCGCGTACGCGGGAACAGCCAACACGCCGTGGCTCACGACGAACGTTGCACTGCGGATGCTGGCGCAGAGGCCGGAGCAGGCACGCTTTGCCTACAACCGGCTCATGTTCGAAGCCCCGGCAAGCGGGGAAGGCGCGAGCTTCGAACATGGCGGAACGGACGACCCGCGCGTCCTGGGAGATCGGGAGTTCATGGCGGCGATTCCGCGCAACATGCGGGTTTATCGCAGCACCTACTCGCTCGACCAGGTCATCGATACGGTCACCTGCACGTTGGGATTGGAGAGGAGTGAAGTCCTTTCCCGCTCCCGACAGAGACGGTTGGCCCTGGCACGAGCGCTGATCACCTGGTATGCGACCGAGCGCGGTGTGGCAACGCTCGCCGAGGTTGCCCGGCGACTGCAGCGGGATCCTTCAACCCTGTTCGTGGCGGTGGAGCGGTATCGGACCTTGCGGCCCGAGTTGTTCAACCTGACAGCGTTGCAGGATACGGGACCGCTGGTCAGGCAACTGCCATCGCAGGCGAGTAGCCCGCAAAGCTGAAGTTATGCGAGGGTGGGGCGGCTGCGTCAGGAAAGCTGATGCCGTCGCCCTTTCTTGCTGCGTTTCGGCGCCAGCGGTTGCGCCGCCCTGCCGCCGCTTACAAGTCGACCGGCCTGCCTGCCCGCGCGCTCTGGAGAATCGCCTCCAGCGTGAGGGCGATGTCCATCGACTCCCCTGGCGAGGGACCGTCCCAGCGGGCGGCGGCGCCTGTGCCGGTCGCACTCGCGGCCGTCCCATCCGTGTTTGTCCCACGCACCAACCCGGCAAAAGATTCCGCTTCGGCGCGGAAGCCGTTCAGCGCCGGTGTCTGCACCTTTTCGTAGTCCTTGTCGGCGCCGATCCCGCGCTTCACGAGAAATTCAGCCGGGCGGTCGAGCGGCGGATGATTCAGAAAGGGTGTCTGCATCACCCCGGCGGTGCCCGCAATGAGGGCCTGGCGATGTACGCTGGTAGAGAAGCTGCTCGTGATTTGCGCCAACAGGCCACTTTTGAATTCGAGTGTTGCCGCCAACGCGCTATCAACACCATGGGTCCAATGCGCTACGGCATGCACGCGCGACGGCCGTTCTTTCGCGGCCATGCAAATGAGGCTCACCGGGTAGGTGCCGGCATCCATGAGTGAGCCGCCCGCCAGCTGGGAGTTGATGCGGATGTTGGGTCCGGCGGACAGCGTGAACCCGAAGCTCGATTGGATCAGCTGCAATTGGCCGATGGCGCCGGAGTGGATCAGCTCGAGAAGCGAAATGGTCTGTGGTTGAGCCCGGTACGGGTAGCCCTCGACGAGGTGCACACCCTTCTTGCGAGCCGCCGTAAACATCGCCCGAGCCTCGTCACCGCTCGTGCACAGCGGCTTCTCGCACAGCACGTGTTTGCCGGCTTCGCAGGCGCGAATCGACCATTCAGCATGCAGACTGTTGGGAAGCGGGTTGTAGACGGCATCGATTTCCGGGTCAGCCAGAAGCGCCTCGTACGAAGCGTGAAAGCGAGGAACTCCCGTCTCACGCGCAAACCGCTCGGCCTTCTCAGCCGTACGGCTGGCAACCGCTGCAACGACAACACGGGTCGACGGCTTCACCCCCGAAATAAAAGACCGCGCAATCTTCGCCGCGCCCAGCACCCCCACCCGCAAAGCCCCGGAAGCCAACTGATCCATGCTCAAGCCCTCAACGAAAACGGTGTGAAATTCGTATCCCGATCATAGTAGTCCTCGTGCTCCACCCGTTTCAGGAAGCCCACGATTTTGTACGTGGCCGGCGTCATGACGACTTCCCAAGCGGACTTCAAAAGGTACTGGGTGATCGTGACACCGATGAGCTGCTGCGTGGGCCACACTTCATAAAAAGCGATCGTGTAGAACAACGCCGAGTCCACCAGCTCGCCGCACAGCGTGGAGCCGATGACCCGTGTCCACAGCCAGCGGCCGTTCGTCAGGATCTTCATTTTCGCCAGCACGAAGCTGTTGACGAGCGAGCCACTCCAGAACGCAATGATCGATCCGCAGATGACCCGCGGCGTACTGCCGAAAATCGTTTCCACCGCGGGCTGATTGGCCTTCCAGAACTCAGCCGGCGGTAATTTCACAATGACCGTGGCCATCAGGGACGCGAAGATCAATGCGGCAACGCCGCTCCAGACGACGCGCCGATCGCGCGCATATCCATAGACTTCCGTGAGGATGTCGCCGAAGAAATACGAGAACGGAAAAAACAACACTCCCGCGCCGAATGTCACGTCCCCGATGACGGGGACGTGAACGGTCGATGCTTTCGCCGGCCCGATGATGTTCGCGCACAACAGGACGCAAACGTACGCGCCCAGGATCAGGTCATAGTATTTGTATGATTTCATCCTGCGGAGCCTGGCTTCATCCTGCGGAGCTTGGCTTCAGCGTGCCGGGCGGCTAGCGGGCCGCATGCGCTCGCAATTTCTCCAGGTAGCGGTCACCTAACAGGGTCTGGCGGGACTGCATGGGTTGCGATTGACCTTCAATAAACACACGTTGGGCCAGTGTCGAGACCTCGAGAGGATCGCCACTCCACAACACCAGGTCAGCCGGCCGGCCGCGGGCAATCGAGCCATTGCGACTGGCGACCCCGAAGATCTCCGCGGGATTGCTGGTCAATGCCGCGAGACCGGCCTCCCAGGGAAGTCCGTGCGCGACGGCGATACCGGCTGTTTGCCGCACCTTGCGAATGTTGTGAGGCTGCGGATCGTCCAGGCTGAAGGCAATCTTGACACCCGCGCGATTCAGCTTGGCAGCATTCTCGAGGGTGGCACCGACGCCGTCAAAGGTTGATGGCAGATCGTTGAGTGGGTTCAGCACCACGGGAATGTGAGCCGCAGCCAGCTCCGGGGCAACGCGCCACGCCTCCGTGCCGCCCTTGATGACTGCGTGCAGCTTTTCTCGTTTTGCCAACGCGATGACCTGTCGGATGTCAGATGCGCGATCGACATCGAACACCACCGGACCGGTACCACTGAGGTACTCCTGCAATGTCTGTCTGCCGGCCGGCGTGAGCAGCCGCTGATCGTTCGGCAGCATTGCCTTGGGTGATCGGACTTCGCTGATAGCCTGGTCGAGAAGCATGAACTGCGCAGCGCGACTGCCACCGGACAACGCACTCGCATCGCCACCCACATCCACAAACAGCGCATGTGTCTTGGGAGCCAGGGCGCCGTCGAGCTGTGTCACCGAGCCCTGGCCCGCGATGATGGTTCCGCCGGGAGAGCCTTTTGCACCGGGCTCAGCGGTGGGGGAGATCATCGCGAATGTGATCCCACCCATGCGTGCCACACCGAGAATCATCGACTCCGGATTGAAAGCCGCCGTGACATCGAATTCCGGCCGCATGGAGCCGAGCTTCAGGGAATAGTCATCCACAGTGGGCTCGATCCCGATTTCCTCGATGCCCAGGTGACTCAGACCGCCGAACAGGCCAGGCGTGACCGGTTTGCCGTAAGCCTCGATCACCTCGGCCCCGGCCGGCGCGTTCAGATCGTGGCCGAGCTCGGCGATCTTGCCATCGGATATCAACACGTCCGTGTGCTCCAGCACTCCGGCAGTGCTGACGGTGTGAACCGTGGCGTTCCTGATGAGGACTGCGCCTGGAGCCGCTGCCGCGGGTAGCGTGGCGATGGCGCCGAGGACGCAGAGCAACGTTGTAATTGGCTTCATGGGTACACCCCTGCGGCGGCCGGTTGACCCAGCGTGAAGTCAGATTGTGGCGTGAACGCTGGATTCGCGCGGTCGTACCGCAATGCCCCGTCTATGAATACGAAGTCGGCCAGCGCGTAAACACTGAACGGATTGCGGTTCCAGACCACGACGTCTCCCATTTTTCCCGCCTCGAGTGTACCGGTGCGCTCGAGCAAGCCAAGCGACTTCGCCGGATTGGAAGTCACCCACTTGATGGCGCGTTCCGGAGGGATCGTCAAACCGACACGCTGTCCGTAGGCGATTGCTTTGGCGGCTTCCTGGTTGAGCCGCTGGATGCCTTCGTCCGAGTCGGAGTGCACGATTGCACAGCCATTGGGCGCCGCGTCCACGAACGCGATGTTTTCTGGAATACCGTCGTAGGCCTCCATCTTGAAGCCCCACCAATCCGCCCACATGGCCGCGCAGACACCCTGTTCGGCCAGCAGGTCGGCGACCTTGTACGCCTCGACGGCATGATGAAACGCCGCGACGTGGTAGCCAAACTCGTGCGACATGTCGAGGATGGTGGCCATCTCGTCCGCGCGATAACAGTGCATGTGCACGATGATGTCGCCTTTCAGTACAGCGGCCAGCGTATCGAGTTTGATATCGCGCTTCGGCGGCTTTGCGTCCTTGTCGCCGGCCGCGTGTTTCTTCTCATATTCCTGCTGATCGCGCAGATACTCCTGGGCCTGGACCCATTGCTCGCGATATCCGGCGACGTTGCCCATGCGCGTGGAGGGGAATGTGTTGCGCTCGCCATAGACCCGCTTGGGATTTTCACCGCAGGCCATCTTCAGTCCCTGCGGAGCGCCGGGAAATTTCATTCCCTGATAGGTGACGCTGGGGACGTTTTTCAGAACGACCGAGCGGCCACCGATGAGATTCGCGGAGCCCGGGAGGATCTGCATCGACGTGATGCCGCCCGCCAGTGCCGTCCTGAAACCCGGATCTTCCGGCCAGACTGAGTGCTCTGCCCAGACATTGGGCGTGGCCGGAGAGGTGGCTTCATTGCCATCTGAGTTCGCCTCTACACCCGGACTTGGGTACACGCCGAGGTGGGAGTGAACGTCGATCAGGCCGGGTGTGACCCAATGCCCCTTGCCGTCGACAATTCGACTTTGTGGCGGTGCCTGCAGATGGGATCCGACCGATTGGATCTTGCCATCGACGATCAGGACATCCGCGTCATCGAGGCGTGTGCCTGTACCGGTTAAAACGGTAGCGTTGCGTATGAGAGTCGGCGCGTTCTGCGGTACACGATATGTTGAAGGGTATAGCTCTGAAGGCGCGGCCCGCTGCGTCGACGCCGTCGGTTCAACTGTCTTGTCAGACTTGCTTGGCTTTGCGGGTGTGGCGGCGCAGGCCGTCACGAGTGCCGCCAGAATCAATGTTCCCAGGGCCTGCGGCCAACGTTTCCCGGGCATGAGGGAGACAGCTCGGTTCATGACATTCCTTGACTAACACGAATCCGCCCATTATCGCTCGAGCGGCGTCGCCGGATCACTTCGACCGCGACGAAGTCGCGCCGAGGCGGTGGAAACATACGGTGAAGCGCTGTCGAAAAAGCGCCACGGTCGTTTGGCCCATGCCCCTGCGTAGTCGACGCCGATCCTGGGACCGGTACCGATTCGCACCGGCGGTGTGCTGCCTCGTGGCCGTTCCAGCCACAGGCGATCCGCGCATAGGTCGGTCCCGTTGAGCAAGCGGTCGACTCCCATCGCGCGGCATAGAAGCCCGGGGCCCCACGTCTTGTCGGTGATGCCCTCCACCGGTTCCAGAGCGCGTAGTAGCACTGCGTGCGGGACGCCTTTGCGCGACGTCACCACGTTCATGCAGTACCAGACTCCATAGATGAAGTAGACATATGCATGTCCGGGGGGACCGAACATGACTTCGGTTCGGTCTGTGCGGCCGCGGGCAGAATGCGCCGCGAGATCCTCGGGGCCCAAATACGCTTCGGTCTCAACGATTCGACCGATGCGTTTCTTGACGCCGTCGTCGTGGACTAGATGTAGACCAATGAGTTCGCGCGCAACGAGGAGCGTGTCCTCGCGGGCGTAAAAGGAGCGGGGGAGCTTTCTGGCCATGTGGCATGAATTCTCATGCCACTGGCCCTAAAAGTCTCGGCTGACCCATCTCGCATTAGATAATTATTCTGCAGTTGCGAGACGGGTGGCGTTCTTGACGCTGACTACGCCATCGACCCGCTTGATGTCATCAATGGCACGATTGACCTCCGCCGCATTCTTCGCCACGCCGGTCAAAGTCACGTTGCCCTTGTAGACGTCGATGTTGAAATCACTCGCCGAGACGGTGCTGTCCTTCACCAACGCTGCCTTTGCGCGCGTCGACACCGTCGCGTCGTCAACGTATTGTCCGGTGGTCTCTTTGCCCTTCATCAGGTTGCAGCCGGTGGCGAGTAGGGTGACGGCCGTGATGGCGGCGATTTTGAGAGAGATTTGCATACGTGCTCCGCGAGAATTCATGAGTTGGTTTTTGGGTTGCCTGGCTTGTACTCAGCAAGAGCAGTGCCCATCATTCACGGGTTGGACTCCGGAGCGTGCGGCTGAAATGGCGTACTGCAGTAAAGTCATTGTAGGTTCAATGAGTTACGGTCTATTGGTAGAAATGACATGAAGCGCTGGACAGCTATTGCAATGGTGCTCGGTTGTCTGAGCGGTCCTGCGGGCGCCACCGTTTATGAGTTGCCGGAAAACGGCTCCGCCGTTTTCGGCACCGACGAGCGAATCAAGTCGACGTATCAGGATACGCTGCTCGACATAGCGCGACGCTACAGCCTCGGTTACGAGGAAATCATCCGCGCAAACCCCAGCGTCGATATGTGGTTGCCCGGTGAAGGCACCGACATTTTGCTGCCCGGCAAACGAATTCTCCCACCGGGTCCTCGTGAAGGCGTGGTGGTGAATCTCCCGGAGCATCGCCTTTACTACTTCCCGAAGACGAAGAAGGGCGAGAAGCCCGTCGTGATCACGTACCCCGTGAGCATCGGCAAGATGGACTGGAGCACGCCGCTGGGCGAGACACGCGTTGTCTCCAAGCAGAAGCATCCCTCCTGGTATCCACCCGAGTCAGTTCGTAAGGAGCACTTGGCAAACGGTGATCCGTTACCCAAGGTTGTGCCAGCGGGTCCGGACAATCCGCTCGGTGACTACGCAATGCGCCTCGCAGTCGGTGGCGGCAGTTACATGCTCCACGGGACTAACAATCCGATGGCAGTGGGGATGGCCATCACGCACGGTTGCATTCGTATGTATCCGGAGGACGTCGCCGCGCTGTTTCCTCTCGTGCCCGTCGGCACCAAAGTCTGGTTGATCAATGATCCGGTGAAAGTCGCGTACGTTGACGGCGAGCTGCTTCTCGAAGCGCATCCCCCCGTCGACAGCGAGGGGCAGACCACCGAGCCGAATCTCGAGTTGCTATCGCAACAGTTGGATAAAGCTGTCGGCAACGATACGGCGGCGATTCATTGGGACCTGGCGCGCGACACGCTGCAGGCCGCGAATGGAATTCCCGCGGTTGTAGGTTTGCAGGCTGACGTCGACGCGCCGCCAGCGCCGGGTGGAACAGAGCCGCCCGCAAATGCGCCTCAAGGGCAGGGCGGTTCCGCCGCGCCGCCGCCGGAACCGCCCACGAAGATGCTGCCGCCGGCAGCGGTTGCCTCAGAGCCTAACGGTCACTAGGCCGCCGCGTCGCCTTGTAGGTCAGGTACAGCGCCCGTAGCTGTGCCAACACGCGCAGAATCGTTGTCGTGCGTGTCGCAAGCGCCAACAACCCGGTCACCAAACCGACACCACCGATGCCCCTGGACCTCCGTCGCCGGCGCAGAAGCATCAATAACACACCGCCCACGCCAGCAATCCACGCAAGTGAGTTCTTGCCGCCTTTTGCGCCTGCGCGCCGACTCCACGCCGTGAGCGCAGCTTTGGGCGTGATTTGCGCTACCCGATACGACAGCTCCAGCCGTTGCTCCTCGCATTTGTTGAGCAATGCCTGGCGGCGTGCTTCCAAGGCACTGAGCCGGCTGCTCATGGCTGGCCGCTCGATCGGTGTTGGTCGGTCTGCAGCTGCGCGAGTGTGCCTGCAAGCATGTGCGGCTTTGACCTGAACGTCCGGCTGGCGATATAGCCAAACACGCCCGCCAGCACGACAAACAGGCCCGCCCCGCACAGAACACCCAGCATTCGATGGGTATCCCAGAGCGCGGCAACGACTGCGACCACCGCAAAAGCCAAAGCAAGCAGCCCGCACGCCACTGCTGCGAACGCCCAGAGCAACATCTGGATCGTCCGTAGGAGGAAGATCTCGGCTTCAACGGCCGCAAGATCCAGTCGCGTCCGAGCCGCCTCGATCACACTGCTGATGAAACCTCGTACTGCGCCGATGGGTCCGGCGTGGTGGGAGGTGTCTTCCGTCGTGTGATCGCCGGTGGTCTCTTCGGTCATTTCCGTCCCATGAGCAGACCGATGACCAACGCGACTCCGCCGGCAACGGCGATTGCCTTCCACGGATTGTCTTCGACATATTCACCGACCACGCGAGCGCGGCCCGTCAGGTCACGCTCTACGGATTTCAGTCGGCTACGCACTGCACGCAGAGATTCCTCGGCACGGTCACGTGCCTCGGACGCCTTTTCGCCCGCAACGCCTGCCGTGGCGCGCAACAGTTCTTCGGCGTCACTGACGAGGGACTGCAGGTCATCGGCAAGTTTGCCAACATTGAGCTCAACCATTTCGGCACTCCTGGTAAACGGTCCTGGTAAACGATATGGGCGGGGTCTATGCAGGCAAGCTACGTTCCCGCATATTGGAGCCTGTCTGACCCATGTTCGCCTGCTGCGGCCGGCCCGCAGCGGCATCTTTTTGCGATCCTTTCGCTTACATAGTATTCAACTATGCGCGCGAAACGATCGCAAAAATCTGCTCGCTGGGGGCCGCCCTCGCGACGGCGCCCATGGGTCAGACAGGCTCCGTGTACTAACGGCTCAGACCGAGAGTATTTCCACGGCAGCGCGAACGAGAACCCCTTCTTCTTCTACGGGGATCACCTGCACCCTGACAGGTCGCTTCGAGGAATCGATGCGGGCCTCCTGCCCCCGCGCAGCCTCATTGGCCGCCGGTTCTATTTCAATTCCTGCCCATCCCAGATCTGCGAGGATACGCTGTCGCACTGCCGGAACGTGCTCGCCGACCCCGCCACCGAAGACGATACCATCGCAGCCGCCCAGGACGGTAAGGTAGGCGCCGATGTACTTGCGGGCCCGGTAACAGTACAGATCGACGGTAAACTGGGACTGCGGGTCGGGGTCGGCCGCCAGCTTGCCCAGATCGGTGTCCCCACCCGACAGACCCGCGACCCCCGATTCCCTGTTCAGAAGTGCAACGATTTCATCCGCGTCCTTGTGCAACCGCTTCTGCAGATAAGGGACGACGGCCGGGTCGAGGTCTCCCGAACGGGTTCCCATCACCAGACCTTCGAGCGGGGAGAAGCCCATCGAGGTATCCAATGGTTGGCCGCGATCAATTGCGGCTATTGATGCGCCACCGCCCAGCTGCAACGTGATCAGTCGCCCACCGCGTGGAAGGTCGGGACGTAACTCCGTCCATCGCCTCCACAACGCTTCGTGGGCGAGACCATGAAACCCGTATCGCCGCACATCCTCGTCAACGCCATATTTGGCAGCGAGCGCATATTCCCCGGCGATACGTGGCAATGACGAAAAGAACGAGGTGTCGAATGCTGCAATCTGCATGACATCCGCTCCGGCAACACTGCGTGCAGCTTCAATCCATTCGAGGGCCTTGGGGTTGTGAAGCGGCGCGAGCTCGGACAGCTCCTGGATTGCTGTCGTTACGCTGTGGTCAATCCTGACAGGCGCAGGGAAACGACGGCCACCGTGAACTACGCGGTGCGCCATCGCACGCGGGCGGGTCGGAAGCTTAGCCAAAAAATCACTCAAAACGGCCTGCGGCACGAGCTTTTCGCCGCTGAGGTGGTCGTGTGAAGTTTGTGTGACAACGCCCCCTGCACGGGCCTCGAATGCAGCGAGCTTCACCGAAGTGCTGCCACTATTGACGGTCACGACGGTACAAGACCCATCGGAATGTTTCGTGCTACACACCGCAATTCCTTTCGAGCACTCGTAAACGACGAGGGACGTAATGCCTGCCGCTAGTCAAACCCATTCTGAAGCCTTGTCTGCCGCAGAGCTGAAACGGATCCACGCCTGGTGGCGCGCGGCCAATTACGTGGCGGCCGGCCAGATCTATCTGCTGGACAATCCGCTGCTGCGCGAGCCATTGACGCTCGAGCACATCAAGCCGCGACTGCTGGGTCACTGGGGCACAACGCCCGGCATCAATTTCGTCTACGCGCATCTGAATAGAATCATCGTCGCTCGTGACCGCAACGTACTCGCAATCATTGGTCCCGGCCATGGCGGTCCCGCGCTGGTGGCCAACACGTACCTCGAAGGCAGCTACACCGAGATGTATCCCGACATTGGCCAGGATGTCGAGGGGATGCAGCGCCTGTTCAAGCAGTTCTCGTTTCCGGGCGGCATTCCCAGTCACTGTGCGCCGGATGTGCCCGGCTCAATCAACGAAGGTGGCGAGCTCGGTTATTCGCTCTCGCACGCCTTCGGTGCCGCCTTTGACAACCCTGACTTGCTGGTGGCCTGCATCGTCGGTGACGGTGAGGCGGAGAGCGGGCCTCTCGCCACAGCCTGGCATTCAAACAAGTTCCTGAATCCGGCACGGGACGGTGTGGTGCTGCCCATCCTGCACCTGAACGGCTACAAGATCGCCAATCCGACCCTCCTCGCCCGCATCCCGCGCGGTGAGTTGGAGAGCCTGTTGACCGGCTATGGTTGGGAGCCGTTCTTTGTCGAAGGGCACGAACCGGAAGCCATGCATCAGCTGATGGCTGGCACGCTCGACCGGATTCTCGACCGCATCGACAGCATTCAACGCGACGCTCGCAAAGCGGGTGCCAAAGTCTCTCGGCCCCGATGGCCCATGATCGTTCTGCAGAGTCCGAAAGGTTGGACGGGCCCCAAGGTCGTCGACGGTCTGAAGGTAGAGGGTACCTGGAGGGCCCACCAGGTGCCGCTCTCCGGACTTGCGACCAACCCCGAGCATCTGCGCATGTTGGAGCAATGGCTGCGCAGCTATCACCCCGAAGAACTGTTTGACGACAAGGGCGCACCCGTCGCGCTGGTCCGTGAATCCAGCCCTAAGGGCACGCGCCGGATGGGCTCCACCCCGCACGCCAACGGGGGTCTGCTCCTGAAGGATCTGCGCCTGCCGGAGTTGCGCAAATATGCCACCAAGGTGCTGCGTCCCGGCGGGGCTATGGCCGAGTCGACCAGGTTGTTGGGCGCGTATCTGCGCGACCTGTTCAAGCTCAACGCCGGGTCGCAGAATTTCCGCCTTTGGGGTCCGGACGAGACCGCTTCCAACCGCCTGGATGGCGTGTTTGAAGTAACTCAACGTACCTGGATGGCGCAGCTCGAGTCCGATGACAGCCATCTCGCCACCGACGGGCGCGTGATGGAAGTGTTGTCCGAGCATCAGTGCCAAGGCTGGCTGGAGGGCTATCTGCTGTCGGGCCGCCACGGATTGTTCAACTGCTACGAGGCGTTCATTCACATCGTCGATTCGATGTTCAACCAGCACGCGAAGTGGTTGGAGTCATCGAAGCGAATTCCCTGGCGTCGCAGTGTTGCCTCGCTCAACATTCTGCTGACGTCGCACGTCTGGCGGCAGGATCACAACGGGTTCTCCCACCAGGACCCGGGTTTCATCGATGTTGTCTGTAACAAGAAGGCAGACGTCGTGCGCGTCTACCTGCCGCCCGATGGCAACACTTTGCTGTGTGTCGCTGATCAGTGTCTGCGCAGCCGTGACCTCGTGAACGTCATCGTCGCGGGAAAGCAGCCCGAAGCGCAGTGGCTCGACATCGAGGCGGCGTACCGGCACTGTGCCATCGGTATCGGGATTTTCGAGTGGGCCAGTAGTGATGTAGACAGCGAGCCGGATGTCGTCATGGCCTGCGCCGGCGATATTCCAACGATGGAGACGCTGGCGGCTGTCAGTCTGCTACGAGAACATGCCCCCGATCTCAAAGTCCGCGTGGTCAATGTTGTTGACCTGATGACCTTGCAGCCGCGAGAGGAGCATCCTCACGGGCTGACCGACGGTGAGTTCAATGCGTTGTTTACGACGGACAAGCCGGTGATCTTCGCGTTTCATGGCTATCCATGGCTGATCCACCGGCTCACCTACCGCCGTAAAAACCATGACAATATTCATGTGCGCGGCTACAAGGAGGAGGGCACTACGACCACGCCGTTTGACATGGTCGTGCGCAACGATCTGGACCGGTTCCACCTGGTCATGAATGTGGTGGACCGTGTTCCCAAGCTGGGCTATCGGGCCGCCTATCTGCGGCAGCAGATGCGCGGCAAGCTGACCGATCACAAGCTCTACATCGTCCAGCGGGGCGAAGACATGCCGGAAGTGCGTAATTGGGTCTGGCAGGACAAGGGCGCCACTGGTGGCGCACACTAATCTCTCTTTCTCATTATCTCATCCGCAGGTGAAAACCGTGGCAACCTCAAATCCCCTCGTGCAATTGCACCAACTTGGACAAAGCATCTGGCTGGACGACATTGGCAAGAAAATGCTCGCCGACGGCAGCCTCGCCAAGCTCATCAAGGATGACGCCGTCGCGGGGGTGACCTCGAACCCGGCCATCCTGGCCCACTCCATCACCAGCGACCCGCTGTATGCGCAGGCCATCAAGGACCTGCTGCCGAAGGTGAAGGGCAGCATGGAAATGTACGAGGCACTGGCCATCGACGACCTGCAGCGCGCCGCGGACCTGTTCCGGCCCGTGTATGACGCGGAACACGGCAAGGACGGCTTCGTGAGCCTCGAAGTCTCTCCGCACCTGGCATTCGATACCGAGGGCAGCATCAAGGACGGTCGCAGGCTCTGGGGCCAGCTCAACCGCCCGAACGCCTTCATCAAGATCCCGGGCACGGAACCGGGTATTGGTGCGATTCGTCAGCTCATCACCGACGGCATCAATGTCAACGTGACGCTATTGTTTTCGCCCGAGCGCTATCGCGCGGTGGCGTACGCGTACATCGATGGACTCGAAGCACGCGTTGCCGCCAAGAAGCCCATTGATCGCGTGGCTTCCGTCGCCAGTTTTTTCCTCAGCCGAATCGACAGCAATGTCGATCCCAAGTTGGACAAGCTGACTGCGTCCGGACAGGCTGCTGCCAAGTCTCTGCGGGGCGAGTCGGCGATCGCCAATGCCGCGCACGCCTATGAGATTTACGAAGACCTCATTGCCTCACCGCGCTGGCAGGCGCTCTCGAAGGCGGGCGCACGGCCGCAGCGATTGTTGTGGGCGTCGACCTCAGCCAAGGACAAGACCTTCAGCCCGATCAAGTACGTTGAAGAGCTGATTGGTCCCAACACGGTGAATACGGCGCCGTTGGAGACGATCAACGCGTACCGCTCGACGGGCAAGCCGCAGTTGACCCTCAAGAATCACATTGCGGACTCGAAGCGCGTGCGGGATGGGCTCAACAAGCTCGGCATCGACCTGGAGGAGGTTGCGCGGGAGCTGGAGCAGGAGGCCGTGAAGAAGTTTGTCGAGCCGTTTGACAAGTTGCAGGGCTGGCTGGAAGAGCGGAAGTAGGGCGCTCAGCGCTTGCGCTTGGCAGCTGCGGCCTTCGCAGCTGCTTGCCGCGGGGCTGCCGTTGCCGCGGGCAGCGGTGGCTTGGCAAACTCGCGGCCCTGTTGCATCAGCCAGGCGCGCAGGGCCGCCACCTTGGGAAAGGTGGCGTAGTCCTCGGGGCACACGAAGTAGTAGGCAAACCGGTGCGGCACGACGTGCTCGCTAGCCAGCTCAATGCGTCCCGCCTGCAGCTCGCTGGCGGCAATCGTCCAACGCATTAGCGCGAATCCCATTCCTTCCATGCACGCGGTCAGCAGGCTGACCGTGTCATCAATGAATGCGCCTCGCAACGCGCTCATGGATCGCGTGTCACCGGTAGACCAGTTCGCCCAGTCGAGCTCATCGCCGTGCAGCAACGGATACTGCGCAAGATCCCCAGTCCCCGGCAGTGCCCCATGTTTCGCAATGACGCTCGGTGCTGCCACCGCCACGAGCCAGTCATCCATGATCTTTTCGGTGCGCAGCTCGCCGTAGCGACCGAGACCAAATCGGACCGCGGCGTGGAAATCGGTCCGCGCGAAGTCGATCGCTGTGGACGAAGTATGCAATCGCAACTCAATGTCAGGATGCACTGCCCGGAAGCCACCCAGCCGTGGCATGAGCCACCGCTGCAGAAATGACGCCAATGTACTCACGTTGACCGTCCCTGACTGCCGTTCCTGGCGGAGCCGCTGGAGCGTCGCTTCCAGCTCATCCAGGCCGTGCCGGATCCCCGGCAGCAATTGCGCGCCTTCCGCTGTCAGTTGGACCCTGCGGCCATCCCGCCTGAAGAGGGGCGTTTGCAGGTAATCCTCCAACGTCTTGATCTGCTGACTGACCGCCGCCGGAGTGACGTGCAGCGCCTCAGCAGCCTCGCCGAAATTCAGGCGAGTGGCGACCGCCTCGAATACTCGAAGCGCATTCAGCGGCAGGCGCTCGTACGCCGTCACTGGGTCAGCCCTCGAATGTCATTCAACAGTCGCTGCCGGACTTCCTGCACGCGCAGCCGGTCGGCACCGGTCTGCTGACTCAACACCTGCAGCAACTCCTGCAGCGCTGCGCGAATTTGTGCCGGCTCCAGCGAGCTGTCGGAAAACAAGCCGTGACCATACTCCCAGATCGATTCCACGACGACGTTGCTGCGTCGAGCCGTGAGCGCGCTTTGAACCCGCATCGCATAGAGCACAATCGCCGGTTGAGCGGACACAGCCTGGTCGATCAGGGCGAGTGCCTCGTCGCCGCGTTGCCGACGAGTGGTGGCCTCGGCTTCGTCCTGACATCGCCACTGCACCTGCAACAGCACCGCATCGAGCTTCCACGGATCGCGCCACGTCGCCTCGGCAAGCGAATCATCGAGAGTCCGCAGTTCCTCCCAGCGATGTTGTGAGGCCAGTACGGTCCCCCTCACAACCGCGTCCGCGGAATGGGTCAGCTTGCCTGCCTGTGCGGTCACTTCCTTTGTAGCCGTACCCCGTGCGAGGCGGGTCAACCAGGGCTGGATGTACTCGTAGCGCAGATTCTCGCTGTCGGGATAGCGGGCGAGCCCCTGCTGAATCATGTCTTGGGCGGCATCGCGATTACCGTCCGCTGCGAGCCTGACAGCATTCACTTCGAAACCGGTTTGGGACTGCGGATCGGTGGCGTTGGCCAGTGCGATCAACCGCTCGCGCGACCCCGGATCGGTGGCGGCCAGCATCGCGAGCCGCCGCGCCATGTAGCTGCGTTGAAACGCGGGGTTTGGCACCCGCAGAGGGTCGAATGGCGCGAGCAGGCGATCGGCTGCCTGGAGTGTCAGCGAATTACCCGTCTGCCGGGCACTGACCGTGGCCATTCGATTGCGATCATCGGTAACGATGGGAGCCCCTCGCGAAAGCCGGCGCAGAGCTTGCCCATCCGCCGCCAACGCAACCAAGATGTCTTCCGGGGTATTGATACCGACCGAGGGAAATGCATTCCCCGCCGGCGGTCGATAACGGTCGGCTCCTTTGCTGGCGACAAAAATCAGTGTGTAGGGATCCGGGCGATAGAGCTTTGCGTCAGCAAAGACATCCAGCACAGTCGCCGCGAACGAGCGCAGCAGCGCTTCGTCCATGAAACTGACATTCATCCATTGTACGAATACGCCGTTGGCGGTCAGATGCTCGCGCGCCTGCTGCATGAACTCGCGGGTGTAAAGATGTGAAGCTGCGGCCGTCCACGGATGTGATGGCTGGGAGACGATTGCATCGTATTTCCGCTGAGTCAGATTCAGCGCCGAGCGCGCGTCGTTGATGACAACTCGAACGCGGCTGTCGGCTAACGGTTCGCGCTTGCGCAGCCCACGTGTAGCCTGGTTCGCGTCGAACACACGCGGCTCGATCTCAATCACGTCGATGTGTTTGATCTCTTCAGGCACATCCTCCAGGACGACTCCACCCCCGTAACCGACCAACAGCAGGTTATCGGTACTGGCTTGCGAGAGCACTGCCAGGGGCAGCAGCCACTTCTCGCCGCTCACGTGCGGGGCCGCGCCCTGTGTCTCTACCACGGCTTCGGGAAGCCCGTTGGTTCGAAATGCCAGCGAGCCGTTCTGCTGGAGGACGACGACACTCGAGCTACGTCCCACGGCGTAGTAGAGCATCTGGCCGGAGTTGTCTATTTTGAGCGCAGAAGCTCTCAACAAGGCAGTGGGGGCGGATGGCCAGAAAGCCGCCATGCCGCAGAGGGTTGCCACACTCACCGTGATCGCGAGCGCCCGCGAAAGTCGTTGGAGCAGCCAAATCGCACCGACCGCCAGCAGCGCGCTGGCTACAACGGCCAACTGGATCGAACCTTCGAAACGCAGGGCAGGAACCAGCACGAAGCCGCCCAACAGCGCACCCAGGATGGCGCCCAGGGTGTTCCAGGCATAAACGCGGGCTGCCGCAGGGGCTGCGTCTTCGGCGCGCTTGGCAAGAATTCGCACGGCCAAGGGAAAGGTGGCGCCGCTGAAGAATGCGATCGGCACCATGACGGCTGCTACGCCGAGTGTGCTACCTGGCAGCCGACCGATCAGTTGATACGTCACCGCGGCAGAGACAGCGCACGCAATTTCCGCCACCACGAATCCTGCGATGGCCGTACCTCGATCGCGGGTGAATGCCGAGCCGACTGCGGCCCCGAGTGCGAGCCCTGCCAGGAAGCCGGCAAGCAAGGTCCCGAATGCCTGCAGACTGCTGCCCAGCAGATGACTCAACAGGCGGGTCCAGAGTATTTCGTGGAACAGCGCCACGCCCCCGGACAGCAACATCAACGGGAGGATCCAGGCCGGCGAAGGAGGGCGGGTAAAGGATGCCCGGCCGGCTGCTGCCCAGGCAGCCGAGAATCCCGATCGCCGACGGGTCCCGGTCTGCGACACCGTCAGAGCCAGAACGGCCGCGAGAACGTTGACTGCAGCTGCGGACCAGACTGTTCGAGTCAATCCTACAGTCGGCAACAGCCAATAGGCTGCCGTCAAAGCACCCACCACGGCACCGACCGTATTCGAGGTAAACAGCAAACCGACACGGCGTCCGGTTTGACGGTCATTCTGGACCACGTGTCTCGTCAGCAGCGGTAGCGTGGCTCCCATGCACAGCGTCGGAATCGCCAGGGCAACGAACGCGCTGCCGGCGTAGATCAGGGATATCCCACCGAGCTGCTCGATCCCCGGCAACTCGGGCCGGCCCCCCACCCAACTGCGCTGCAGCCAGTCGCTACCCGCGATCACAGCCGGCACCCATGCAATTGCACTCGCGCCAATGATCAGCTCCAGCACCGCGTAGACGCGCACCGGGCGGTCGATGAACGGCAGAAATCTCTGCACCAGCCAGGCGCCCAGACCGAGACCCGCCATGTAGGAGGCGAGGACGAGCGTAACGGCGACCTCGGTCGTGCCGAACACGAGCGCAAACTGGCGTGCCCAGGCGATCTGATAGACGATGCCGGCAAATCCACTCAACGCAAAGCACACCGGCAGCACAACCAGGGCCCAGGCGCTGGCGACCGTGGCGTTGGTCCGCAGAAGCGAGGTAGTCACTCGATGCCCATTTCAGCAAAGCCGTCCGGTGTCATTACGATCACGACTGACTTCGGACACCAAGGCCCGTTTGTCGGGGTCATGAAGGGCGTCATCCTGACGCGGTTCCCCGAGGCCAGGATCGTCGATCTCACGCACGAGATCGTTGTGCACTGGCCTGCCGAGGCGGGCTTCTGGCTGGCACGGGCGTTCGGGTACTTCCCGCCTGGGACCGTGCACGTCGCCGTCGTCGACCCCGGCGTCGGTACTTCCCGTGAGATTGTTGCTGTCTCGGCTGAGGACCACGTATTCCTTGCTCCTGACAACGGACTGCTGGCCCCTGTTGTCGCCCGACATCCGGATGCGGGGGTTATTCGGTTCGATGCGCAAAGGATTGCGCGGTTTGGGTTGCATCGGCCTAGCGCCACCTTCCATGGGCGGGACATCTTTGCACCCATTGCGGCGGAATTGGCCGCCGGAAGGTGTGTAGCGTCCGACCTGGGGCCCCCCGCGGAGTCGATTGTGCCGTCCTGGGTGGACGAGCCCACGGTCGACTCCAGCGGCGTCGCGGGGCTCGTCATGACGATCGATCACTTCGGCAACCTCATCAGCAATATCGATGGAACCCTGGTCGGCCGCTTCCGGCAGCCCCTGGTGCAGGCAGGAAACCACACGTTTCCGCTGTTGCGCACCTATGGCGATGCCCAGCCGGGAGACTACCTGGCCCTGGTGAATTCCTTTGGGGTACTCGAGATTGCCCGGGCAGAACAGAGCGCGGCGGAGGGCTTGGGCTTGAGCCGGGGGGCCCCCATAGTCGTCCGTGAAGGCACTCGTCGCAATTAAAGTTGCTTGCAGGCTCGAATCCGTTATAGTTCGCAGCCTTGCGGCGCGTGCATGTGACGTGCTAGTCATTGATAACCTTACGAATTTAGCCATCGAGCAATGTCGGAACGAGACAACGAGAGCTTCGATCTCGACGATGAATTCCTGAGCGGGCCCCCGGAAGACGGCACGGACTACGACCGGCTGCTCGACAGGGTCGATAAACGGGTGCGCAATCAGGGCAAGAAGGGCAAGGCTGCCTGGAGCAAACTCGAGGAAGTGCTCGCGGATAAAAAGCTCGAGAAGGACCTCCTGGACTTCGACGACGAGCTGTAGATCCGCTTTCGAGGCCCACCTAAATAACGCAACATGACGAGGCGACGGCTTCGGCGGCTGCCGTGGCGTGCGCCGCGAGGAAGTAGTCCGTGACGCGCACGCCTTCTGCGTGGATTGTTCTCAAGTTTGGCGGCACCAGCGTGTCGTCTCTCGCCAACTGGCGCAACATCGCCAAAGTGACCCGCAACCGCCTCGACACCGGCGCGCGCGTGTTGATTGTTCACTCTGCCATCACCGGCATCACGGATCGCCTCGAGAAGCTGCTCGATGCCGCGCTCGCACAGAAGCACGAGTCGGAAATGCGCGCCATCGAGGAGCGCCATGCACGCCTCGCCGAGGATCTGGGAATCCCGGTCGGTGCCGAGGTCGAGCGCTATCTCGCGGAGCTGCGGCACATTGCCGCCGGAGTCGCGTTGGTCGGCGAAGTCAGCGACCGCACTCGCGCGCGGGTGATGTCTGCTGGTGAGTTGATGGCGACGGAGCTCGGGTCGCGCTTCCTGCGGACCCAGGGTCTCAAAGTTGATTGGGCAGACGCCCGCACGATGTTGAAAGCCGAAGAGCGGCGCGCGGCCAACACGAAGTCCAGCATCCTGTCGGCGACGTGTGATTTTCGCCCTGATGGCGACCTCGAGTCCCGCCTCGAGTCAATGGCGGAAGTGGTCATCACTCAGGGCTTCATCGCCAGCGACGATAACGGCAATACCGTGCTGTTGGGACGCGGCGGCTCGGATACGTCCGGTGCCTATTTTGCCGCGAAAATTCGTGCCCAGCGTCTCGAGATCTGGACCGACGTGCCCGGCATGTTCAGCGCCAATCCGCGCTCGACTCCCACGGCCCGGTTGCTGCGCAATCTGCATTACGATGAGGCGCAGGAGATCGCGACCAGCGGCGCGAAGGTGTTACATCCGCGATGCATCCTGCCGGCTCGGCAGTACCGCATCCCGCTGCACGTGTATGCCACTCAGGCACCGGATCTCGCCGGAACGGTTCTCAGCGCTGAAGGCGGTGAGGGCGGGGCACAGGTCAAGGCTGTCTGCACGAAGAAAGGCATCACCCTCGTCTCGTTGGAAAGCCCGGGCATGTGGCACGAGGTAGGCTTCCTTGCGGATGCCTTCCAGATATTCAAAGCGCATGGCATGTCGGTCGACCTCGTTTCGACCTCGGAGACCAACGTCACCGTGTCACTCGATCCAGCAGCCAACACGTTGGATAACACGCTGTTGAGCGCTCTGGTGACGGATCTGTCGCGGTTGTGTCGTGTGCAGGTGATCGGGCCTTGCGCCTCGGTGAGCCTGGTGGGACGCAACATTCGCGCGATCCTGCATCAGTTGGGCGATGCCTTCGAATTCTTTGAAGAGCAGAAGATCTACCTGGTGAGCCAGGCGGCCAACGATCTGAATTTCACCTTCGTGGTCGATGAGAACCAGGGTGACCGGCTCGTTGAGCAGTTGCACGAGCTGCTGATCCGGCCGGTCCCGGGTGATCCGGTGCTCGGGCCCACGTGGGAGCAGCTTTTCCTGAAGCCCGAGGACGAGGCGGCCCGTGCCGTGCCCTGGTGGCGTCAGAAGCGGACTCAGCTGCTGGAAGCGCTGGGTGATCGAGGATCTGCCTTCGTATATGACCTCGACAGCGTCACTACTGCTGCGCGCGCGTTGCGTGGCATGAAGTCACTGGGCCGGGTCCACTACTCGATGAAGGCCAATTCGAGTCCTCGCGTGTTGCAGGCGATCCGCGCAGAAGGTGTTGATTTCGAGTGTGTGTCGCGCGGCGAAGTCGAACGGGCATTGCAGCTTTTCCCGGACATGGATCCCGAGCGGATTCTCTATACGCCGAACTTTGCGCCGCATGATGAATATGTCTGGGCGTTCGAGCGTGGCGTACGGGTTACGGTCGACAACCTTTATGCGTTGACGGCGTGGCCGGACTCGTTCCGCAATCGCGAGATCTTTGCGCGAATCGATACGGGCGTTGGTCGAGGTCACCATCACCACGTACGGACTGCGGGCGCGCACTCAAAATTCGGCATTCCCGTTGCGGAGTTGAAACAATTCCTGCGGCATTCACAGGAACTGGGTGTTCGCATCGTCGGGCTGCAGGCCCATGTGGGCAGCGGCATTTTCGACGTGACGAATTGGGAGCACCAGGCGCGTCAATTGGCTGATATCGCCCAACACTTCACGGACGTGAAGGTGATCGATGTCGGCGGCGGATTGGGTGTGCCGGAGCGCAGCGATCAGCCCGGTGTCGACCTGCAGAAGCTCGACACCCTATTGCTGGCGGTCCGTGCGGAACATCCGCAGATTGAATTCTGGATGGAGCCCGGCCGATATCTCGTTTCGGCGGCTGGTGTGCTGCTTGCGCGCGTGACGCAATTGAAGGCGAAGGGCGAAGTTCGCTACGTGGGCGTGAGCACCGGCATGAATTCGTTGATACGACCCGCGCTGTACGGTGCCTTTCACGAGATCGTCAATCTCACGCGGGCGGATGAGCATCCGACTGAATTGGTCAATGTCGTGGGTCCCATCTGTGAGAGTGCGGATGTGCTGGGGCACGACCGTCTGCTGCCGCCCACGCGCGAGGGTGACGTCCTTCTGATTGCGAATGCAGGTGCGTATGGTTTTGCAATGAGCTCGCACTACAATCTGCGCGATCCGGCGGTGGAGCTTTACCTCTGAAGCGCGGCACGTTTCGAAGGATTTTCTGGCGGGCCGTGCTCGGCACGGTGGCCACCGTGGTGTTGGCTGCAGTTGGCTACTACATTTACCTCGATCGCGAGGTGACGCATCAGTTCGAGGGGCGGCGCTGGACGGTCCCGGCGCAAATTTACGCCGCTCCACTGGAGCTGTATGCCGGTTTGCCGTTGCTGCAGGCGGATCTGGAGCATGAGCTGCAGCGACTGCAGTACCGGCGCGTAGACCGCCTCGAACGTCCGGGCACCTTCCGCGAACAGATGGGGCGCTTCGACATCGCGCTGCGGCCCGTCAATTTCTTGGACGAATCGCGGCCGGCGTCCATTCTGACCATTGGCGTCAATGCGGAAGGCATCGAGTCTCTGCGCGACAGCGCGGGCAAGGATGTCGCCATTTTCCGTCTCGAGCCGGAGCTGATCGGCAGCATCTTTCCAACTCACGGCGAGGACCGGATCATCGTCACGCCCCAGCAGGTGCCGGCGTTGCTGCCCGCCGCTCTGGCGGCAGTCGAGGATCGCAATTTCTACAGTCATCACGGTGTCGATCCTTTCGGGATTGCGCGTGCGATGTGGGCCAATCTGCGCGCGGGTCAGATTGAGCAGGGCGGCAGTACGCTGACCCAACAGCTCGTCAAAAATTACTTTCTCGACTCGCGGCGTACGGCGGTACGCAAGGTGCGCGAGGCGGCCATGGCCATTGCCCTCGACGCCCATTTCAGCAAGGCCGATCTCATGAATGCCTACATCAATGAGATCTTCCTGGGGCAGGACGGCGATCGGGCCATTCATGGGTTCGGGTTGGCCAGCCAGTTCTACTTCGGCAAGTCGCTGTCAGAGATGGACCTGTCGGAAGTCGCCTTGCTGGTGTCAATTGTCCGCGGACCTTCGTATTACGACCCCCGGCGGCACCCGGACCGGGCCCGGATCCGGCGGGATCTGGTGCTGCGCCTCATGGCGGAGAGGAATGTCATCAAGCAGGCGGATGCCCAGGCTGCGATGCGCAAGCCTTTAGGCGTGACCGCGAAGCCCGGTGGGACTTATTACCCGGCGTATTTGGATTTTGTGCGGCGGACGTTGCGCCGGGACTATCGGATCGAGGATTTGACGCGGGAAGGATTGCGGATCTACACGAGCCTGGAGCCGCGCGCGCAGGATCAAGCTGAGCATGCTTTGGAACGCGAGTTGGAGCGGCTCGATCACACGCGCAAATATCCTGACGCGAAGCTGGAGGGAGCGGTGGTCGTCACCTCCTCGCAAAGCGGCGACGTCATTGCGATTGTTGGCAGCCGCAATGTGGGCTATGACGGTTTCAACCGGGCGTTGGATGCCCGGAGGCCCATTGGATCGTTGGTCAAGCCGTTTATCTACCTGACGGCGCTGGAGACGGGTCGCTATAACGCGGCGACGGTTGTGCAGGATGCGCCGGTCAGCATCAAGCTGGTCAATGGAAAATTCTGGCAGCCGGAGAACTTTACACACCAGGTCTACGGACCTGTTCCGATAGTGCGCGCACTGGCGGAGTCGTTGAATCTCGCTACGGTCGGCGTCGGAATGGATGTTGGGTTGCCGAAGATCGCGCAGACTCTGCAGCGCTTCGGGCTGCCTCGCGCGCCGGCTTTGGTGCCTTCGATGCTGCTCGGTTCTGTCGACGCCACGCCGATCGAAGTCGCGCAGATGTTCAACGGTCTCGCCAACGGTGGGTTTCGAACGTCTCTGCGAGCCGTTCGGGCCGTCATCAGCGAAGACGGGAAGCAGATTCGCGCATTCCCGCTGGAAGTCACTCCAGTCGCGACGCCTGAGAACATCTACCAGATCGATCGGATGATGGAGCAGGTGATGGTCCGCGGCACCGGAAAGCCGGCAAAGGCTGTGCTACCCGCGAATCTGGTTGTTGCCGGGAAGTCGGGCACGTCCTCGGATTTGCGTGACAATTGGTTCGCAGGTTTTTCGGGATCGCACATGGCTGTCGTATGGGTTGGCTACGACGATAACCTCCCCACCGGTTTCACCGGGTCCTCTGGTGCGCTGCCGGTCTGGGCTCGTTTGATGTCCACGCTCGGCACGACGTCGTGGAATGCGCCGCTGCCGGAGTCGTTGGCGGAGACGTGGATTGATTACCCCACCGGCTTGCAGGTGGAGGCGGGCTGCTCCTCCGCCGACTCGACGCCGATCGCGGTCCCGGTGGGTACGCAGATTCCGTTGAAGCCCGGCTGCGCCGCGCAAAATAACGGGGGCAACGGTATCGGGGAGATTGTGAAGCGCGCGGGGGAGTGGCTACGGGATATCATGCACTGAGTTGCCCGGGCTGGCGGCGGCACTCGACAAACTAGGGACGCGATACTTGATTCGAACAACACTGGTGGTTGCCGCAATGGTCACGCTGCTTACTGCGTGTCCTTCCTTGCGCACACCCCCGCCCAATTTCCCCGAGTCGCCCAGCGCACCGCCGGGCTCACCAGGTGCTTCCGGTACCGCGCAACCCGCGATCCCGCCGCCGACGAGTCCGCCACCTGCGGGCGAACAACCTCCGCGCCCGGCGCCAAAGCAGTACCGTTTGGGGCCAGCGTCGTCAGCGCTCGTCGCGCAATCGCATAAACAAATGACCGGCGGGGACTTCGGCCTCGCCGCCGCGACGATCGAGCGCGCAATGCGCATCGAGCCGGACAATCCGCTTCTGTGGATTGAGCTGGGCCGCGTCCGCTACACGGCGGGCGATTACAGCCAAGCTGACAGCATGGGCCACAAGGCGCTCGCGCTCGCCACCGGCGATGCGAACGCCCAGGCGTCTGCCTGGCGGCTGATCGCGGATTCTTTGCGGTCCCGGCGGAGGAATGAGGAGGCTGCCGAGGCGGATAAGCGGGCTAACACGTTGGCGCCTCGGTAACGGCGTTGTTGTTGGTGGTGGATGGCCGAAGAAAACCCACCACGTCAAGATTTACTTGGGTGGTGGGCGGTATGGCGCCCTTTAGTGGGCGTTTGTTGCCGGCGAGGAGAAGGTTAGGCCGCTGCCTTGCCCGAGTCAACAATTATTTGTTGACTTTTTAAATCAACCGTGTGTTGTAACGCGTATGTTGTTCCGTACGTATCCACCACGGTCAATCCGACGTTGCAAACTTACGGGGTTAGGTCACGGCTTGGTGGCGTGCCGAGATTGCAATTCCGCGACTACGCGTTGGAATGAGAGTCCGCGGCTTCGGAGAAGCACCAGCAGGTGAAAAATCAGATCAGCGGATTCTGAGACGACTTTGTCGTCGGTTTCGACGACGGCTGCGAGAGCGACTTCGATACCTTCTTCGCCCACCTTTTGCGCTATCCGCTTGGGACCATCGGCGAAGAGCCGAGCGGTGTAACTGCCCTGCGGGCTTTCAGCTATCCGCTGCTCAATGACGGCTTCGAGGGTGGAGACAAATGCCAAACGCTCGCCTTTAGTGATGGGCTCGTCACCAAAGCAGGTCGCCGTGCCTTCATGACACACCGGCCCGAGCGGCCTGGCGGTGACTAACAGCGTGTCGCGATCGCAGTCGGTGCGAATCTGCTCGAGCTCCAGGAAATGGCCGGAAGTCTCACCTTTTTCCCACAGCCGTTGCTTGCTGCGGCTGAAGAAAACAACGTGCTCGCGGGACAGGGTTTCGCGAAGCGCTTCGCGGTTCATGTAACCAACCATCAGCACTGCGCCCGTGTCGGCGTGCTGAACCACGGCAGGCAACAACCCGTCTGCCTTTGCGAAATCCAGCGTGTCGATATCAGCAAGACGGAGCGGGCTGCCGGCCTTCATGCATACACCCTGACGGCTGCAGCAGCAACCGACCCCGACGCAGCGACACCCGCACGCGGCACCAGTGGCACGCCGACGCCGGCGCTCCTGCGCGCCTTCATGGTCGCACCGCGCCGGCCGCCACACCGGTGCTCGCCGCCGCGGTCACATCGACGGCCGTCGCCGGCCGCACCTCAATACCAGCCGCTTTCAGCTCCCGCTTCAACTCTGAAATAACAATGGCCCCACTGTGAAACACACTGGCCGCCAGTGCGGCATCCACATGCGCCCGCGCAAACACATCACGAAAATGCTCGACAGCGCCCGCACCACCCGATGCAACCAGGGGGACGCGACAGATGTCGCGAACCTTCTGCAACTGCTCGATGTCATAGCCTTTGCGCACCCCATCACTCCCCATGCAGTTGAGCACAATCTCTCCTGCGCCCCGATCCTGTACTTCGCGGACCCACTCCAGGACGTCGCGCCCCGACTCCTGGGCGCGTTGAGCGTCGCCGCTGTTTTGATATGCGCGATAGCCATTCGTGGTGAATTGGCTGTCGATTCCGATGACAACACATTGCGCGCCGAAGCGAGCGCTCAGCGCATCGATCAGGCCGGGATTGGCCAGTGCCGGTGAATTGATGGAGACCTTCTCCGCACCTGCGTTCAGGATCTCCTCCGCATCCTTGACCGAGCGGATTCCACCCGCAACACAGAAGGGGATGTCGAGCACCCGCGCGACGCGATTGACCCAACCGCGATCGACGGACCGTCCTTGCGGGCTGGCGGTGATGTCGTAGAACACGAGTTCGTCTGCGCCTTCGTCGCGATAGCGCGCCGCCAATTCCATGATGTCCCCCACGACCTGGAGGTCGCGGAAACGGACGCCTTTTACAACCTGGCCGTCGCGGACATCGAGGCAGGGGATGATGCGTCTTGCAAGAATGGTCGCAGCTCCTCAGAAGTCATTCGCTCTTCGAGCAGGGCCTTGCCGCTGACAGCGCCAGCAACACCTGTTTTGGCGAGCTCAGCCAGGTCGGACGCGTCTCGCACGCCACCCGAGGCCTGCCATTCGAGGTTTGGGAACCGAGTGACAGCCTGTCGATAAAGATCGACGTTGGGACCCGTCATTGCACCGTCACGCTCGATGTCAGTGCAAAGAGCATGTTTGATTCGATCAGCGGGGAAGCGCGCAATTGCGTCCCAAAGACTGAGAGCCGTGCCTTCCGTCCAGCCGCGCGTGCGAACCAGCGGTACACCGGACTCGTCCAGGCGAATGTCGAACGCGAGACAGATTCGGTCGGGGCCGTATCGGACGAGCCAGTCGGCAACCTCATCGGGTCGCTCGACAGCCGTGCTGCCGATAACGACGCGACTGACTCCCTGTCGCAGCAGGTCATCGATCGTGGCCGCGGTCCGTATACCGCCGCCAACCTGCAGTCGCACGGCTCGTTGTGAGGCAAGGGCGACGATGATCGAGCGGTTGGAGAGAACGCCATCCTTGGCGCCATCCAAGTCGACCACGTGCAACCAAGACGCACCGAGGCCGCGGTAGCGCACCAACAACTCGTGAGGCTCGTGCTCGTAGCGGGTCTCTGCCGCGAAGTCTCCTTGGAACAGTCGAACAGTGCGGCCGTGGCGTAGGTCAATTGCAGGAATGAGCAGCATCAGCTTTCAGCCTCAGGCCAGTTTCAGGAAGTTGGCGAGCACGCGGGCACCCACGTGGGCCGATCGCTCGGGATGGAACTGGGTCCCCCAGAAGTTGCCACGGCGGACAATAGCCGAAAGGGTAGTTCCGTAGTCCGCGCTCGCCAGCGTCATGTCCGACACCGGGGCGGCGAAGCTGTGTACGAAATAGACGTAGTCATTCACAGCGATACCGTCCAGGAGGGGATCTTCCCGTAGCGGCGCGAGTTGGTTCCAACCCATGTGCGGAACAGGCCGCCCATCCTTCGGCTGCAGACGTCTGACGGAGTCAGGAAGTATGCCCAGGCATTCGGTCTCACCTTCTTCAGAGCGCGCAAACAACAGCTGCATTCCGAGGCAAATACCCAGCACGGGCTGCGTCAGTGACGGAAGCAGATCGGCGACACGGTTATTACGCAGCCTAGCCATGGCATCCGCCGCCGATCCAACCCCCGGCAGGATTACACGCGGGGCGGAACGAATTTCAGCCGCGTCAGCCGTTACATGAGTTTTTGCACCAAGCCGCTCAAACGCAAATTGCAACGAGGCGAGATTGGCGCCGCCGCTGTCAATGATCACGGCGTCCACTACAACACTCCTTTGGTCGTGGGAAGCTCATTGCTCTCGAGGCGAAAGGCTTGGCGCAACGCCCGGCCAACGCCCTTGAAGGACGCTTCGATCATGTGATGGGAATTTTCGCCCGTGACACTCACATGCACGGCAGCTCCGAGCGACTCGGCTAGCGAGTGAAAGAAATGCGGCACGAGCTCCGTGGGGAGTCCGCCAACCTGCTCGCGTCCAAAGCGCCCTTCGAACAGAGCGAAGGCACGCCCGGACAGGTCTATCGCAACCTTCGCTTCGGCCTCATCCATAGGAAGCAGGAAACCATAGCGCGCAATGCCGATCTTTGTGCCGAGCGCCTTCCTCAACGCCTCACCTATAGCAAGCGCGCAGTCTTCAACCGTGTGATGCTCGTCAATCTGCAGGTCGCCCTTGCAGGTCAGCTCGAGCGCAAATCCGCCGTGCTTGGCCAATTGCTCGAGCATGTGATCGAAAAAACCGATGCCGGTGGACACCTGAATCGGCGCGGTCGCATCGAGACCGACGCGGACATTGATGTGGGTTTCCTTGGTACGACGCTCGACGACCGCATTCCGAGCGGTAAGGGCAGTCACAACAGCGGGCCAGTTTTCCGTATCAGTGCCGTTTCGCAGCACGCGTAAACCACGAACGTTCAGATTCCGGGCAAGCTCCAGGTCGGTATCGCGATCGCCGATCACCGCACTGTTGGCAAGGTCGACGTCCGCATCACGGAGGTAATCCCGCACCAGGCCGATCCTGGGTTTGCGACACTCACACCCGTCAGCCGGAAAATGCGGACAGATGAATACCGCATCGAACGTGATGCCCTGAGATTCGAACGCCGCGAGAATGAATTTGTGGGATTCCTCGAACGCAGGACGCGGAAAGGACGGAGTGCCCAGGCCGTCCTGGTTGGTAATCATCGCCAGCCGGAATCCGCGCCGCTGCAATTGCGCCAAGGCGGCGAATACACCGGGCATGAAGCGGATCTTGTCGAGTGAGTCGACCTGGTGATCGGGCGGTTCTTCAATCAGCGTGCCGTCACGGTCGATAAACAAAATCGGCACGCTCATCGCAGTGCTTCCAGCAGGCGATTGTTCTGCTCGGGAGAACCGACCGTGATCCGCAGACAGCGACCGAGCCCGGGGTATCCACGTACATCGCGGATCAGCAAGTGCGCTCCGCGTGAGCGGGATAACGCCAGAGGTGCATCTGCAAACTCCACCAGCATGAAGTTGGCTGCGCTCGGCCAGACCCGGGTAACGTTCGGTAACTTTGCAAAGGCCGCGAGCATTCGGTCGCGCTCGGAAACAAGGGTGGCGAGCCGCGCCCGCGAAATCGCCAGTTGTGCGGGCTCGAGGACTTTCAACACAGCTTCCATTGAGAGCTGTGCAATTGCGTAAGGTGGAATCACCTTTCGCAGCAGGGTTATGACCTCGGGGTCGGCTAACAGTGTGCCGCACCTTGCGCCTGCCAAGGCATATGCCTTGGAGAGCGTACGGAGGATTGCGAGCTGCGGCAGGTCGCCAATCCGACGAGCGAGGCTTTGGGCGCCGGAAAATTCTATGTAGGCCTCGTCCACTACAACCACAGCCCGTCCTTCCAAGGCGCGTGTGAGGCTGATGATGGAGTCTTCGCTCAACAGGTTGCCCGTTGGATTGTTGGGAGAGCACAAGAAGACGAGTTTCACAGCGGGAGTGCACTTCTCGAGCACTGCTCTTTCGTCCAGCGCGAAATCCGCATCCGCCCGCAACGGCACGGTGACCACATCAGCGCCCTGAATACGGGCGGCGACCGAATACATTCCAAACGTGGGCGGGCAAATGAGGACGCTGTCCTGGCCCGCGCGGCAGAATCCACGGACGAGCAGGTCAATGGCCTCATCACTACCGCGACCAACGAGAACCGATTCCGGAGCGACTCCATAAAGCGATGCGAGTCGTTCCACCAGCGCGTGCGGTTGGGGCTCGGGATACCGGTTGAGTCCGGCCGAGGACTCATCCGCAAATGAGCGCCACGGAAATTCATTCGCGTGCAGCCGCTCGAGCTCCGGTTCCCAGACGGCGTGCTCATATGCCTTCAGGGCGACGATGTCGGGCCTGGCGAGTTGAGTTACCCAGCTCACGAGGCTGCTCCAGCGTCTAATACAGCCAACCGGCGGCTGACGGCGCTTGCGTGTGCGTCGAGCCCTTCGAGCCTGGCGAGCTCAACAGCGACAGGGCCCAGGCTACGCAATCCGCTCGGAGAAAGCTCCTGAACCGTGATGCCCTTGACGAAGTCGAGCACTGACAGACCGCTATAGGCCCGCGCGTAGCCATAGGTCGGCAGGACATGGTTGGTTCCGGAACAGTAGTCGCCCATCGGCTCGGGCGACCAGGCTCCGAGAAAAACGGAACCCGCATTTTGAATACGCGGCAGCCATTGGCGCGGATCCTCCACCTCGAGAATGAGATGCTCGGCCGCATACAGATTTGCCACGTCGATAGCAGCCCCGACGTCCCGAACCACAATGCAACGGCTCGCCGCCAATGACTCTTCGAGAATAGCCCGACGCGACAGTAGCCGCGTTTGCTTCTGCACCTCTGCACTGACAGCTTCTGCCAATTGACGCGATGAAGTGACGAGGATGGCTTGCGCCTGAGTGTCGTGTTCCGCTTGGGCCAACAGATCGGACGCTACAAACTCGGCGCTCGCTTTGCCGTCTGCCACGACCATGACCTCTGAGGGACCGGCTGGCATATCGCAGGCGGCGCCCGCCGGGTCGCCGGCAACCAGTTGTTTGGCAGCAGTGACCCACGCGTTACCGGGCCCGAATATCTTGTCAGCCTTCGGAATTGACTCTGTGCCGTAGGCGAGCGCCGCGATGGCTTGCGCGCCTCCAACCTTGAATACCGTTTTGACGCCGCAGAGCTCCGCCGCCACGAGAACTGCCGGGTTCGCCTGGCCGTTGCGTGCCGGGGGAGTACACAGGACTCGATTCGGGCAACCGGCAATTCGTGCCGGCACTGCCAACATGACCACGGCAGAGGGCAGAGGCGCCGAACCGGCCGGAACATACAGTCCCACCGTTGAGATTGCACGGAAGATCCGCTCGCAGCGTACTCCAGGTGTCGTTTCCAGAGAGAGTGGCTGCGGCAGTTGCGCCGAGTGAAACTGTTGAACGTTGGCGATCGCTGTTTCCAGCGCCGCATGTTGGCGCGAGGTCAAAGATCCACGGGCCGCCGCGAATTCCTTTTCGGACACGGCCAGACTATCGAGTTGCACCGAGTCGAAACGTTCAGTGTAGGAATACAGCGCAACATCGCCTTTCTGGCGCACCGCGTTGACCACCTCGGCCGCGACGGCCGCAATGTCCGCACGTGATTCCTGCTTGGGACGCGCCAACGCTGCGCCACGATCGGCTGCAGAGAGCGTGTCCCATTCGAGAATTCGCATCATGCCAGCATCTTCTCGACCGGCAGCACGAGGAGGGCGCTCGCGCCGGCTTTCTTCAAGCTCTCGAGCGTTTCCCAGAACACGTTCTCCCGACACACGGCGTGAATCGCGACCTTGTCGGGAAAGCCCTCCAGGGGAATGATCGTCGGTGATTCGCTTCCGGGCAGCAGCCGGCGGATTTCCGGCAGAGCGGAGCGCGGGGCATGCAACATGATGTACTTGCTTTCCTTGACCTGCTGCACGCCGTCGATGCGCATCATCAACCGCTCCACCCATTCGTCCTTTTCGGGAGGCAGTGTCAGCGGAGTGCGAATGATGACAGCGTGGCTCTCCATCACAGTCTCCACTTCCCGCAAGTGGTTCGCCTGTAACGTCGATCCGGTTGACACCAGATCGCAGATCAGGTCGGCGCGCCCCAGGCGAGGTGCGATCTCTACGGCACCGGACAAAGTGACGATATCAGCCGCAATGTCGCGCTCGCGAAGGTATTTCTGCAGCAGAAACGGATAGGTGGTGGCGATGCGCTTGCCGCGAATGGAGCTGGCTCCTTCGAAGGACACTCCTTCCGGAACTGCGAGTGACAGGCGGCAGCGTCCGAAATCGAGTGTCCGAATCTGTTGGAAACGCGCTGCCTGGCCACGCTCACGCAGCTCCAGGCGCTTCTCCTCGAGTACGTTCAGACCCACGAGCCCCAGGTCGCAGACGTCTTCCTGGACCAGGTCGGGAATGTCGTCGTCGCGGACGAACAACACATCGAGAGGCATGTTCTCGCCAAAACCCATGAGCTGATCTTTGCCGCGCGAGAGTTTCAATCCGCAGCGGGTCAGCATGTCGAGCGAGGGGTCGGTGAGGCGCCCGGACTTTTGGACCGCCAGCTTGAGACGCAATTCATCCATGGCGGGAGGGCTCCTTACTCATACGTTTGACGGCAACTTCGTAACCGCCGTTGCCGCTGGCCAGGAACCGCGCGACCCGGCCGATCGTCGTAACACTGACACCGGTCAGGCGATGAATTTCCCGATAGGGCAGCTCACGCTGCAGGTATTCGACCACGCTCCACCGGTCCGCCATGGCCTGAATCTCGGCTGGCGTACACAAATCGCGCAGGAAGGCGCGGCATTCCTCGGCCGACTGCAAGGCTGCGAGGGCCGTGTACAGATTGCGCTCTGCGAGCGCTTCCTGCCGGGGGGTGACGTTTCGGTGGCTTTTCATGGCGTCCCAATGTAATAGCGCGCTATCACATTAGCACATGAGGAGGCGAGAGCACAGCCCAGAATTTGGGGGCAGGGCAGAGACCGTGGGAGCACCGGTGGCACGCGTGCGGGCAGGGCCGCCGCACGTGGGTGCTTTGGGCACTGGCCGCGGCGCGTGCGGGCAGGGTGGCGTGCGACGACTGGCGCGCCGAAGCACACGCCGCGGCTCCTGGGCGGGCGACGGCGGTGGGCTCGGGCCGCGGCGCACCAACCGGCGCCGCGGCTCATCGGTCTAACTGTTAGTGCGTCTTGTGCTCAGTGGAGTAACGCGCCGCCGGCTGCGACAATGACAGATTCGGCCGCAAAGCCTTCCTGGCGGCGACAAACGTTTCCCAATTCTCGATATCCGGCAGCGACAGGATCGTCACCAACTCACCCTGATCCAAACCTGCCAGTGCGGCATCCACTGCAACTTCAACGGGCATCACGATCTGCTGCGGCAGATTCTCAACCGGATTACCACCGCGGGCCCAGATCTCGGTGGCGACGGCACCGGGGAGCACAACTTGAACCTGTACACCTTTGCCGGCGAGCTCGATCTGCAGCGCCTGGGTGAAATTCAACGCGTAAGCCTTTGAGGCGTTATAGGCGCCATTCAGCATGTCCGGTGCCAGTGCGACCGCCGAAGAAATATTGATGATAGTTCCACGCCCACGCTGGGCAAACGCCTTGGCTGACGCAACTGCGAGCCTCGTAAACGCGACAACGTTTACTTCAACCATCTGCTCGAGTTTGTCCACATCCGCTCCCAGCAAAGGGGAGGCCACCAATTGGCCGGCGTTGTTGAGGAAAAGGGTGATGGACGAGTCAGTGAGCAACCGCTGCTCGATCGCCTTCACGTCGGCCTTGTTGCTCAGATCCCCCGGGATGAGGGTGACTTTTCGCCCGACGGCGCGCAGTTTCGCTGCCGCCGCCTCCAGCCGTCTCAGATCGCGACCCGCGAGAATCAGGTCGTAGCCGCGGTGCGCCAGGCGGTCCGCGTAAACTGAGCCCATTCCCGAGGATCCGCCCGTGATCAGGGCAGTGCCCTGACTGGTTGTGCTGTTCATGATCTTCTCCCACTGTTCGTACTTGACTGAGGGGAGTCTGCGCGCCTACCGTATGTCCCGAATGACGCATTTACCGCCTTTTGGGACATCCAGGAATTAACATAATGAAGCGGCTGGGCATTGTTGCCTTCCCGGGTTTTCAGATCCTCGACCTGGCGGCCGCCAGCGTGTTCGAGGTCGCCAACCTACTTGCGGAGCGGTACACGTATGACGTTGCGCTTTATTCCGAGCACGGTGGACGTGTGGCTTCATCGTCCGGAATAGAGGTTGAGACCCGACCGCTGACCGACCCCGCGTTTGATACGTTGATTGTCACTGGTGATCTGGCTGTTGCGACACCCTCGGATGGACTAGTCAGGTTTGTCTCCGAAGCAGCGGTGGCTTCGCGCCGCATAGCAAGCATCTGCACCGGTGCATTTGTGTTGGGGGCTGCCGGTGTTTTGAACGGGCGTCGTGCAACTACGCACTGGTCGGGTGCCCGTGCGCTTCAGCGTCGCTATCCAGCCATTAAAGTCGAGGAAGACCGCATATTCATCACCGATGACAATGTATGGACTTCAGCGGGAATGACCGCGTGTATCGATCTGTCTTTGGCCATGGTCGAGGCGGATCTTGGATTCAAGGTGTCGAAAGCCGTCGCGCAGAAGATGGTTGTTTATCATCGTCGTACCGGCGGTCAATCGCAGTTCTCGGCCATGTTGGAGCTCGAATCCAAGTCCGACCGGATCCAGCATGCGCTGGACTATGCGAAGCGCAACCTACGGAAAACGCTGTCAGTAGGGGAGTTGGCGGAAGTCGCCAGTCTCAGCCCGCGGCAGTTCAGCCGCACGTTCCGGGCTGAGACCGGCCAGTCGCCTGCAAAGGCCATTGAAAGCCTTCGAGTCGAAGCGGCGAAATCGCTGGTGGAAGAAAGCCGGCATGCCATCGACGTAGTGGCCCGGGAAACAGGATTCGCTGACCCCGAACGCATGCGGCGCGCATTCATCCGCAAATTCGGCCACCCGCCGCAGACGTTTCGCCGCGTCGCCCATCACGGGACGGTGGCGGCCCCTGCGGGTGGGGAGCAGGCGACTTAAGCGGAGCGCTCCACAGCGGGGTCCCCCGCGATGGGAACTGCCGGCGGTGACCCCCCGCGCCCGCCACGGGCAGGGTGTGGCCGCCGTTTCGTCGCGCGCCCTGCGCCTTGACGCATCCGTAAGCCCCGCAATACACTGCAGGCACTCATCGAGACCGACCGAGGGATAAGGCCCTTAGACGTCGGGGCAACCGCCAGGCTCAACCACCCTGGAAAGGTGCCAACTCCTGCGATTCCACCGCCAGCCGCAAGGCCGTCGGAGAGGATCGGTAGATGAGCGGTTTACGTAGCTTGGATTGCCATTCGTGCAATTCGAGTAGGACGTAAACAACCCGCCGTAACAGGTGGGCGCTCCGCAGGAGGCCGGTGAGACCGTGCCATGGTTAGCGGAGCTTTTGATGAACGCCTCACTGGAATCCTTGCCTGTCACGCAGCGACACAGCGTGTCATCTGCCGTTGTGCCGGCAACGAGCACCCTCGTTGCCCTTGCCACAGACATCACCATTCGCGAAGGCATCCTGGAGATTCCAGGCGAAATGTCGCTTTATCACGGCGGCAAGCTCTCTAATGTTCGGATTGCGTGGCGCCTTGCAGGTCCTACTACTGCACCCGTTGTTTGCGCGTTAGGCGGAATCTCAGCCAGCCGTCGTGTATGTCTGGCTGAGGATCCTCGTCAGGAGTGGTGGCCGCAGATCGCAGGTCCCGACCGCCCACTCGACGTCAACCGGTTCCGGATTCTCAGCATCGACTACCTGGGTGGTAGCGGCGATTCAACGGGTCCGGCGGCTGGCGAAACATTCCCCAGCATTTCGAGTTACGACCAGGCGGCGGTGTTGCTCCGCGTTCTCGATCACCTCGGTATCAAGTCGCTGCACGCGATCGCTGGCGGTTCCTATGGTGGGATGGTCGCGTTGGCTTTCGGTGAGCTGCACCCCGAGCGTGTCAGCCACCTGTTGATCATCGGCGCTCCTGACCGTGCCCATCCAATGGCGACAGCCTGGCGCAGCGTGCAACGGCAAGTCTTGCGGTTTGCCGTTGATTGCGGCCGTCCGAAAGACGGAGTGCAACTGGCCCGGGCTCTCGCGATGTCGACTTATCGCAGTACCGAGGAATTCTCAGCGCGCTTCAACGGCGAGCCGGTCCTGGACGGCGACCGCTTCGTCTTCCCTGTTGAGAGTTACCTGTTCGCACGGGGAAGCGACTATGCGTCGCGCTATCGCCCCGAATCATTCTTGTGTTTGTCCGAGTCCATCGATCTGCATCGGGTGGACACGGCTCGCATCTTTGTACCGACGACGGCCGTCGCGGTTCGCGAGGATCAGTTGGTGCCGCTGGGTGACATGCGCGCAATGGTTGCGCGTTTGCCGGTCGCTCGGCTGCATGAAATTTCCTCGATCTACGGCCACGATGCCTTCCTGAAGGAGACTGAACAATTGCGCCGGATATTTGCCGTGGCCCTGGAGAGCGTCTCGTGAGCAACCGCCCCAGCCAGATTACTCAGACCGTTCGTGCCGGCCTGGAATGCGACGATGCCACGGGCGCCGTCGTGCCGCCGATTCATCTGACCTCGACCTTCGCATTTCGCTGTTTTGGCGAGAAGCGCGCCTACGACTACACCCGTTCCGGAAATCCAACGCGCGATCTGCTCGGAGCCGCGATCGCTGAGTTGGAGCTCGGAGTGGGTGGTGTCATTACCGCCACAGGAATGGCCGCGATCACCCTGGTCGGCTACCTGATCCCCGGGGGCGGCCGAATCATCGCTCCTCACGATTGCTACGGCGGAACCTACCGGCTGTTCGAAGCGTGGCGGAAGCGGGGAGAGCGACAGGTCGAGTTCATCAACTTCGGTGACGAAGCAGCCGTGCGGGCCGCGCTTTCCAAGCCGGCCGACCTGCTGTGGATCGAGACGCCGAGCAATCCGCTTCTGCGGATCACCGACATCGAGAAATTCGCAACGTTGGGTCGAGCTGCCGGAGCACTGACCGTCGTCGACAACACGTTCTTGTCGCCCGCGTGGCAGCAGCCACTCACCCTGGGCGCCGATCTCGTGCTTCATTCGACGACTAAATACTTGAATGGTCACAGCGATGTGGTCGGCGGTGCAGTCGTCGCAAAGGACAAGGCCTTACTCGAGCAGTTGGTCTGGTGGGCCAATTGTCTCGGCTTGACTGGTGCTCCGTTCGATAGCTTCATGACCTTACGTGGACTGCGAACGCTGCACGCGCGGCTCGATCACCACGGGCGAAACTCAATGGCGCTGGCGCAATGGCTGCAGGAGCAGCCCAACGTCAAGAAGGTCTATTACCCAGGGCTGCCCAGCCATCCTGGTTACGAGATTGCTCGTCGCCAGCAGCGTGGTTTCGGTGCGATTGTGAGCATCGAGTTGGAAGGTGGGCACGACGCCGTCAGAGAGTTCGTCTGCGATCTGCAGTGTTTCTCGCTGGCCGAATCGCTGGGAGGCGTCGAAAGCCTCGTGGCCCATCCTGCAACGATGACGCATGCAGCGATGGACCCGGCGGCGAGACAGAAAGCCGGCTTGGTGGACGGACTAATCCGTTTGTCTGTGGGTATCGAGGGACTGGAAGACTTGCAGCGGGATCTCGCCGCGGGCCTCGAACGTGCGGCACGTACGTTAGACGCCGTGCCGAAGGCTGCGAACGGCTAGCTTCGCTTCAGGGCCCCCAACACCGCATCGCCCATCTCGCGCGTGCTCAACACCCGCTCACCCCTGGTGGCAATGTCGGGTGTTCGAGCACCGCCTTCCAGGGCGCGACTGACGGCCACCTCCAAGGCGTCTGCCTCTTTGGTTAACTCCAGCGAGTGGCGCAACAGCAGGGCGACACTCATGATCGTCCCCACCGGGTTAGCAATCCCGCGCCCCGCGATATCCGGCGCTGACCCGTGGATGGGCTCATAAAGCCCCCGTTTGCCGTCACCCAAAGACGCCGAAGGCAGCAATCCCAGGGACCCCGCCAACATGGACGCCTCGTCCGTCAGGATGTCGCCGAACATGTTTTCAGTAACGAGGACGTCGAAATCACTGGGTCTGCGGATCAGATGCATGGCCGCTGAATCAACCAGCATGTGATCGAGGGCAACGTCCGCAAATTCCGATCGCATCACGCGCGTGGCGACTTCGCGCCACAGCCGTGAAGTCTCGAGCACGTTCGACTTATCAATGGAGGTCAACTTGCGGCGTCGCTGACGGGCGAGTCGGGCGGCAACGCGAGTGATCCGTTCGACTTCGGCGACTGTGTACGTGCAAACGTCGGTAGCGCTGGTGGCGTCGCGCTTCTTCTCACCAAAATAGATTCCGCCCGTGAGCTCACGAACAAAGACGAGATCGACGCCTTCCAGAACCTCGGGTTTGAGGGTGGATGCAGCCACCAAACACGAGTGCAACTTCACCGGACGAAGATTGGCGTAAACGCCGAGTTCCTTCCGAAGTCGCAGAAGCCCTTGTTCAGGCCGCACCTTCGCGTCTGGTGCGGACCACTTCGGTCCCCCAATTGCTCCGAGAAGGACAGCATCCGCCTCCATGCACGACTTCAGCGTATTGGAGGGCAGGGGATCGCCACTAGCGTCGATCGCCGCGCCACCGAAGGCATGTGGGCTCAACGAGAATTCGTGGCCAAACGAGCTGCCGATGGCATCGAGACATCGGAGTCCTTCAGCCACCACCTCCGGCCCGATCCCATCGCCACGCAGAACCGTAATACGAGCCTTCATATCTGACGCTGCCGCTCGTACGCTTCGATTTGTGGCTGGCGGTCCAGCAGAAAGCCCAACTCATCGACCCCGTTCAACAGGCAGTAGCGCGAAAAGTCCTCGAGGGGAAATTTCACGCGGGTACCCGTTGGCAGGCTGAGCGTGGTCTGCGCAACATCGATGGTCACTTCCGCACCCGGATTCGCCAGCAGCCAGTCGCTGGTGGCCTGGTCGACGACGACCGGCAGGAAGCCGTTCTTGAGCGAGTTGCTGCGGAAGATATCCGCAATCTCGGTGCTGATGACGGCCTGGATGCCGTAGTCCAACAAGGCCCAGGGTGCATGCTCACGTGATGAGCCGCAGCCAAAATTGCACCCGGCGACGAGGATCCGGCAGCCCGCGGCCTCGGGCCGGTTGAGTATGAAATCGGGTTTTGGCGTGCCCTGCGCGTCGTAACGCCAGTCGGCGAACAACGAACGTCCGAGACCTTCGCGAGTCGTCGTCGTGAGAAAGCGAGCCGGGATGATCTGATCGGTATCTATATTGCTCGACGGCAGTACAACCGTCCGCGAGCTCAAAGTCTGCACCGCCTTCATGACATCAGCTCCCGAGGATCTGTCACACGACCGCGCACCGCACTCGCAGCTGCGGTCAGTGGACTCGCAAGCAACGTACGGGCGCCAATGCCCTGACGGCCTTCGAAGTTGCGATTGCTCGTGCTGACCGAGTACTGGCCCTTCGGCACGAGATCACCGTTCATCCCCAGGCACATGGAGCAACCCGACTCGCGCCATTCGGCGCCCGCGTCGATGAACACGCGGTCGAGTCCTTCGGCCTCGGCTTCTTTCTTGACCTGCTGCGAGCCGGGAATGACGAGCATCTGCACGCCTTTTGCAACCTTGCGTCCCCGCATCACACCGGCGGCACTGCGCAGGTCCGAAATACGTCCGTTGGTGCAGCTACCCAGGAAAACCACGTTGACGGGTTGATCCTTGATGGGCGCGCCCGCCTCGAGCCCCATGTACGCCAGCGACTTGGCAAACACAGCGTCGTTGGCTCGCGTGGGGATCGAAGAGCTGATCGGAATGACCATTCCGGGATTCGTGCCGTACGTGATCATGGGTTCGAGCGAAGAGGCGTCGATATCGACCTGCTTGTCGAAACTCGCGCCTTCATCGGTAGGCAGCTGACGCCACCGTTCGACCGCACGCTCCCAAGCCTCACCTTGTGGAGCCCGGGGTCGGCCAGCGAGATACCGGTACGTGGTCTCGTCGGGAGCAATCATGCCGGCCCGGGCACCGGCCTCAATGGACATGTTGCAGATGGTCATGCGCTCGTCCATGTCGAGCCCGCGAATCGTCTCTCCACGGTACTCGATGACATGGCCCGTGCCGCCGCCAACGCCGATTTTTCCGATGATGCCGAGGATCAGATCCTTGGCCGTGACGCCGGGCCGCAGGCGACCCGAAACGTTCAACGCAAACGTCCGTGGCTTACGCTGCAACAAACACTGTGTTGCCAGAACGTGGCCCACTTCGGTGGTCCCGATTCCGAACGCGAGGGCACCGAGAGCGCCGTGCGTGCTGGTATGACTGTCGCCACAAACGACGGTCTTGCCCGGCTGGGTGATTCCCAGCTCAGGGCCGATGATGTGCACGATGCCCCGCTGTGCGTGGCGCAGACCGAGGAGCTCGACGCCGAATTGCGCACAGTTGATTTCGAGCTCGCGGATCTGTTTGGCGGCGGAGTCGATGGAGATCGGCGCGCCTCCGAAGATCTGCTCCGTGCGCGTAGGCGTCGAGTGATCCATGGTGGCGAGCGTGAGATCCACTCGACGCACGGGGAGTCCGCGCTCACGAAGAACCGAAAACGCCTGGGGAGAAGTGACTTCGTGGATCAGGTGAAGATCGATGTACAACACCGCCGGAGTTTCGGCGGACTCGCCGATAACCTCGTGCTGCCGCCAGACCTTCTCGAACATCGTTTGTGGACTTTTAGCCATTTCTCCCCTCACCTAGACAGCTGCTTGAGCGACGCGGGCGGCGCCTGTGCGTTCGTCCCGCGAGCGGGTTCCCGCCTGTGATAGCTCGATACGGTTGATCACTTCGAGGAACGCCTTCGTGCTCGACTCGATGATATTGGTGCTCACGCTCGAGCCGCGGTAGCTGCGCTGGTTGTATTCCACGTAGATGACCGCTTCGCCTTGCGCGTCTTCGCCTTCAGAAACGCCGCGCACCTCGAATTTTCGCAACATCACGTTTATACCGGTGGCGGCTTCGATCGCCTTGAATGCCGCGTCCACCGGACCATCACCCTGGGCATTGCGCTCCACGGTACGGCCATCGGTGTGCTCCAGGCGTACCACTGCTTCAGCGGGCGTCTTGTTGTCGGCAACGGTCTTCAGATCCAACAGGCTCCACGGTCCGCTCGCTGTGCCTTCGGCGCGTAGGACCAACGCCTCAATATCGCCGTCGAACAGCTCCTTCTTCTTGTCCGCGAGCGCCTTGAATTCCTCGAAGACGCGATTGAACTCCAGCTCATCGAGCTCAAAGCCCAATTCCTTCACCCGATCGCGGAATGCATGACGGCCGCTGTGCTTGCCGAGTACGAGGTGGCTGCGCGACAGGCCCACATCCTCGGGACGCAGAATTTCGTAAGTCGAGTGATGCTTCAGCATCCCGTGTTGATGGATGCCGGCTTCGTGTGCAAAGGCGTTTTCACCCACGACCGCCTTGTTACGCGGGATGGGCATGCCGGTGATGCTGGAGACCAGCCGCGAAGTGGGGTAGAGGCGGGTGGTCTGAATCCGGGTGCGAACATTGAAGAACGCCTCGCGGGTCTTCAACGCCATCACCACTTCCTCGAGCGAGCAGTTGCCGGCGCGCTCGCCGATTCCATTGATGGTGCATTCGATCTGGCGCGCACCGGCGACGACCGCGGTGAGGCTGTTGGCGACGGCCATCCCCAGGTCATCGTGACAATGCACTGAAAGGCGGATTTTATCGATATCGCGGACGTTCTTGCGCAGGTAGCGGAACAGTTCCGCGAACTCGTCGGGCACCGTGTACCCGACGGTATCGGGAATGTTGACCGTTCCAGCACCCGCCTCGATGGCGGCTTCGACGACCTGGGCCAGGAACTCCAGCTCGGTGCGTGAGGCGTCCTCCGGTGAGAACTCCACGTCTTCGCACAGCTCGCGCGCCATCTTCACGCCCTCAACGGCGGTCCGCAGGATCTCCTCCTGGGCCATGTTGAGCTTGTATTGGCGATGGATGGCACTGGTCGCGAGAAAAACGTGAATGCGGTGTTGGGGAGCCGCGCGCAGTGCCTTCGCGGCCAGCTCGATATCCTCCCGATTGCAGCGCGCGAGACCGCAGATGATGGATCCTTCCACCTCGCGCGCCACCGCATTGACCGATTCCCAATCCCCCCGTGAAGCCGCGGGAAATCCCGCCTCGATGACATCGACACCGAGCTCGGCAAGCGAGCGTGCGACGCGCAACTTTTCAGGTTGGGTCATGCTGCAGCCGGGCGATTGCTCGCCGTCGCGCAGCGTGGTGTCGAAAATCAAAAGTCGGTCTGGATTGGGAACCATAGCCTTCTCCTTTTGCGCAGGCGTTGCCTGCTCACCGTCGATCCGGGGCACCCCTCGCGGGATGCCCGTGCAACGCATGCGTTGCACCCTGTGGATTCAACGCTCCGTGTTAGGCACGCATCGCTACGCGCGCCGGTCGTTCAGCCAGGGCATCCGGGCACGCAGCTCGGCGCCGACTTTCTCGATCTGGCGGCTCGTATCCTGCTTGAGCAGCTTGTCATAGCTTTTGCGACCGCTCGCGTTCTCCTCGATCCATTGCTTCGCGAACTTGCCGGTCTGCACTTCCTTCAGGATCTTGCGCATTTCCTTCTTCGTACGGTCAGTCACCACGCGCGGTCCGCGGGTCAGGTCGCCGTATTTGGCGGTCTCGCTGATGAACTCGTGCATCTTGGTGAGGCCGCCTTCGTGGAGCAGGTCCACGATCAGCTTCAGTTCGTGCATGCACTCGTAGTAGGCGACCTCGGGCTGGTAGCCGGCCTCAACGAGCGTCTCAAAGCCCTTCACCACGAGCTCGGTTGCGCCGCCGCACAACACAGCCTGCTCGCCGAACAGATCCGTCTCGGTCTCTTCGCTGAACGTCGTGTCCAGAACACCGCCGCGCGTGCCGCCGATGCCGTGAGCGTAGGAGAGCGCCTTCGCGTGGGCCTTGCCGGTTGCATCCTGGGCAACGGCAATCAGACACGGAACGCCGCGGCCCTGCTGGTATTGGCGGCGCACGAGATCGCCTGGGCCCTTGGGGGCAATCAATACGACATCCAGGTCCTTCCGCGGCTTGATCTGCTTGAAATGCACGTTGAAGCCGTGAGCGAACAGCAGCGTCGCGCCTTTCTTCAGGCTCTTTTCGACGCTCTCATAAACACCTTTCTGTGCCATGTCCGGCACCAGCATCGCGACGAGGTCGGCGCTGGCGGCGGCCTCAACCGGCTCGGCAACGGCGAGGCCGTCTTTCTTCGCCTTCTTCCAACTGGCTCCGCCTTTACGGACGCCTACGACGACATCGAATCCGCTGTCGCTCAGATTCAGGGCATGTGCTCGGCCCTGGCTCCCGTACCCGAGCACGGCGATGCGCGCACCCTTGAGTGCCTTCTTGTCGACGTCTTTCTGCGAATAAAGCTTCATCGTCCCTCTCCAAAGTGGCCGGTGGCCAGATAAGCCAAACGTAAAAAAAACCCCGCATCGGCTCTATAGGCCGGTGCGGGGTCTTTGGTGTTCCGTGCTCGCTCGTGCCTGGTTGTTTGTCAGGCGTGCGCGAGTGCCCCGCACCTTGCGCTCCTAAGGAGGAGCGGAAGTCCGACAAGTACTAGCCGAGTGCCGATTGTCGAGCGAGCCATTGAGACTTGTGCGGGTGCGAAAGCGAAAGAATATGTCGCCCGATGTGATCACAATCGGTGCGTCGTTGTCAACGCAAACGGCCCTGTGCGGCCGCAAAACGGTGCTTCCGCACCGGACGCGCGTCGAGAACTTTGGCCAAACGTTGGTAAGCTGCCGCCTCATGACAGAAATCCTGTTGACAGCGGAGCATCCCGGCAGTCTCCCGCTGTGGTTGCTGACAGAGTCGGAATTGCCGCGCTGGTTGAGCAAGCAGCCCCCGCCGGTGGCGAGCTGGATCCGCGCGCAGGCCTTTCAGGCCGAGAAGCACCGGGCACTGGCCTATCCCAATGCCGATGGCAGCGTTGGCGGCGCGGTCGTGGGACTCGGTGCGCTGCGCTCAGTTGGAGAGTTGAAGATCTGGCATGCCGCGGGGCTGTCGGATCGGCTGCCGGCGCAGACCTACCACGTTGCGACCGAGCTACAGCCGGCCGCTGCGACACACTTCGTATTGGGATGGCTGATGGGCGCATATCGCATGACGCGATATCGCTCTGTCGTACCGACCGCGGCGCGTGCGGTCCTGGTTGCGCCGCCCGGGGCGGATCTGGCGTATGCGCAAGCCGCCGCCGCAGGTAGCTCACTCGCGCGCGATTTAATCAACACACCTGCCAATGACATGGGACCCGCCGAGCTGGCGGCCGCTGCGATCGATCTGGCAAGCCGTTTCGGCGCGCGCAGCAGCGTCATCATGGGCGAGGAGTTGCAGGCGCGGGACTTTCACCTGATACAGGGTGTCGGTGCGGGCAGTCCCCGGCCGCCGCGACTGATCGACTTTCGCTGGGGCGACAGCAGCGCCAAAAAGATCACGCTGGTCGGCAAGGGCGTGTGCTTCGACACCGGCGGGCTGGACATCAAGCCGTCCTCGGGCATGCTGCTGATGAAGAAAGACATGGGGGGCGCCGCCTGCACACTGGGACTGGCACAAATGCTCATGCAACTCGACGCGCCCGTGCAACTGCGCGTCCTGATCCCTGCTGTCGAGAACAGCGTCGATGGCAATTCTTACCGCCCGAGCGATGTGTTGCGCTCCCGCAAGGGGCTGAGTGTCGAGATTGGCAACACCGATGCGGAGGGGCGGTTGGTTCTCGCCGATGCGCTCGCCGAAGCGGATGTTGAGCGGCCGGATCTGCTCATCGACATGGCGACGCTGACGGGCGCTGCTCGTGTGGCGCTGGGGCCCGAGCTGCCCGCCGCATTCTCAACCGATGAGAGCCTGCTCGCGGCGCTGCGGGTCAGTGGCGAAGAGGAGGCCGATCCCGTATGGCCGTTGCCGTTGTGGGCCGGATACGACGACGAGCTCACGAGTAAGATCGCCGATCTCAGCAACGTCTCTGCCGCGCCGTTTGCCGGCTCCATCATCGGCGCGCTGTTCCTCAAACGCTTTGTAACGGCAACTCCTGCCTGGCTGCATCTCGATCTGTATGCGTGGAATGCGAAGGATCGCCCGGGGCGTCCGGTGGGCGCGGAAGCTCAATGCATACGCGCTTTGTACAAGCTGATCCGTTCGCGCGTTGACTGACTCAGGGCATCCCTGAATAGTGAAGTTGACGGACGGTCATAATGCGAATGCACGCGCGGAATCCAAACTCGGCCGCTATCCGTAGTACTCTTGGTTTATTGGCCGCAAAGAATTGCGGCGGAGCCGGGGTCGTTTTTCCGCCAGCAAAAAGCGCGGTTTTTGCCGGCTGCGCTTGCGAGCCGCGCCTGCGGCGCTCGGGGCGATTTTGCGACAGGTTCTAGTCAGCGGGGATGGAAATACTTTAAGCTTTAAGGACTGGGAAGGTTGCTCGGCGGCAATGGCATCGAAAAAGAAACAGGTGGATACACGGGCCAGCTCGCGCCTCGTGGTTGATGGAATCAAGCAGGCCCCCGCGCGTGCGATGTTGCGTGCGGTCGGCTTTCAGGATGCGGATTTCAGCAAGCCGCAGATCGGCATTGCTTCCACGTGGGCGAACATTACTCCGTGCAACATGCATATCGCCGAGCTTGCGCGCGAGGCTGTGGCCGGCGCGGATGCTGCGGGCGGCAAGGGCGTCCTGTTCAACACCATCACCGTGTCCGATGGCATCTCCATGGGATCGCCGGGCATGCGTTACTCGCTCGTCTCCCGTGAAGTCATTGCAGATTCCATTGAGACTGTAGTCGGTGCGGAAGGGTTTGATGGTTTCGTGGCCCTGGGCGGCTGCGACAAGAACATGCCTGGATGCGCGATGGCCATCGCGCGCCTCAACCGTCCTGCGGTCTTTGTCTACGGGGGCACAATTCGTCCTGGTGGACAACGACGGGACATTGTCTCGGTGTTCGAAGCGGTTGGTGCGCGCGCGGCCGGGAAGATTTCCGACGAGCAGTTGCAGGAAGTGGAGCGCACGGCGATTCCCGGACCCGGCAGTTGCGGCGGAATGTACACAGCCAACACCATGGCGTCGGCTCTCGAGGCACTCGGTCTGTCGCTGCCGGGGAGCTCTGCTCAGGAAGCTGTCGGTGAGGACAAGCGTGCCGACAGCCGGCGCGCCGGTGAAGCCGTCGTGCAGTTGGTCAAAGAAGGAATTCGGCCGAGCGACATCCTGACTCGCAAGGCTTTCGAGAACGCCATCACCATCGTGATCGCGCTGGCCGGCTCAACCAACGCCGTGCTTCATCTGCTGGCGATTGCCAGCGATGCGCGCGTAAAGCTCACGTTGGATGATTTCACGCGCATCGGTAAACGTGTGCCGGTGCTGGCTGATGTCAGACCGAGCGGGCGTTACCTGATGTCGGAGTTGATTGCGATCGGCGGTATCCAACCGTTGATGAAAACGCTGCTCGACGCGGGTCTCCTGCACGGCGATTGCCTGACAGTCACGGGTCGGACGTTGGCACAGAATCTCGCCAAGACAGGCATGTATCTTGCTGGACAAGACATCGTGCGGCCGCTCTCCGATCCATTGAAGAAGGATAGCCACCTCGTCATCCTGTACGGGAACGTAGCGCCGGAGGGCGCGGTCGCAAAGATCACCGGCAAGGAAGGCCTGACGTTCAGCGGGAAGGCGCGGGTCTTCGAAGGGGAAGAGCGTGCCACCGAGGCCATCCTCGACGGCAGGGTGCGCGCCGGGGATGTAGTAGTAATAAGACAAGAGGGGCCGAAGGGTGGTCCCGGAATGCGCGAGATGCTGAGTCCGACGGGCGCCATCATGGGCCGCGGGCTGGGGGATAAAGTGGCACTCATCACTGATGGCCGATTTTCGGGTGGCAGCCACGGTTTTGTGGTTGGACATATCTCCCCGGAAGCCGCAGTGGGTGGACCCATCGGGCTGCTGCGCAATGGGGATGCTGTGACCATAGATGCAGTGAAGCGCGCGATCCATGTGGACGTATCCGTCGCGGAAATGCGGCGTCGGCGTGCGGCGTGGAAGCCCCGCAAGCCATATGCGACAGCGGGCGTCCTCGCTAAATACGCGTTTCTGGTAGGTAGTGCGTCCGGGGGTGCGGTGACCGCACCTCGTGGTAATTCTTGAGCTTAGGCGGAGTTGTCAGTGCACTGGGCAGAGGTTAGAGTTGGGCAGGTATTTATTGAAGCGCACGGTGTGCCGTGTCGTCGTTCTGCAAGCGCACGTCGCAATCATCGAATTACTCAGGGGGATATAAAAATCGAGCGTGCGTCAGCCCGAGAGGCCACGCGCGCCCGTTTGGCATGTATGAATGAGCACGTCGGTCGAATGGCCGCCATGCTCGGGGCCGGGTCCGACACCTTGCAGGGCGCGACAAAGACAGCTACTTTGCGCTGCTCTCATTTGGATCCGATTTATCTGGGAATGTAACAGCGACGCCGCATCAACTCATGGCAGCATACGTACACGACTCTCAATTCTTCACACGCCGAACAGTCGTTCTGTTCGCCATCATCGGTCTGCATGTCTTTATCGCCTGGGCACTGGCCACCGGGCTCGCCCGTCGGGCGATCGAACTCGTCGCACCGCCGCTGCAAACCGCCGTCATCGACGAGGTAAAGCAGCAGGATCAGCCGCCGCCGCCGCCGCCGCCACAGATGGAACGGCCGCCGGTTGAGGTCCCGCCGCCTGATGTACAGATCGACATGCCGGTCGAAACACAGTCGACGGCAATCCAGGACACGACCAACAAGCCTGTTCTGGCACCCCCCCCGCCGCCGGCACCCACGCATCAGTCCGTCCGGGTCCCGGGCGGACCGGGTAAGAACTTCCCGTCGACCGACGATTACTATCCGTCGGCGTCGGCGCGCCTCGGAGAATCGGGCACGGCGACAGTGCACGTCTGCACTGACACGAAGGGCAAGCTGACCGAGGAGCCGAAACTCGATGCGTCTTCCGGCATCTCGCGGCTCGATGAAGGCGCAATGAAACTGGCCAAAGCCGCCAGCGGGCGTTATAAGGCCGCCACCGAGGACGGCAACCCGATCGCCAGCTGCTTTGGATTCCGCATCAAGTTCCAGCTGAGAAACTAAAACGACTATTAGATGCCGGGCGCTGCCCGGCTTTTTTGTGATTCGAGGAAACTATGGAAAATCAAGCAAGCGAAACCAATCCGTATGGCCTCCAGGCTCTCTGGGAAAATGGCGGTATCGTCGCCCGTGCCGTACTCGTTCTTCTCATTCTGATGTCTCTCGCATCCTGGTACGTGATCCTCACGAAGCTCTGGGACCAGCGCAAGCTCAAGCAGTCCGCCCGGGTTGCGGAGAAGCAGTTCTGGACCGCGCCTTCGATCAAGGACGGGGTGGAGCGCCTGAAGAAGGGCGACGACTTCCGCCTGGTGGCCGAAGACGGGTTGCGTGCTGCTTCGCATCACGACGGGCGCCTGACCGACCGCATCGATCTGCACGAGTGGATCACGATGTCGCTGCAACGCGCGGTTGAGCAGGTGAACAGCAAGCTGAACGCGGGCCTCGGCCTGCTGGCGACCGTAGGCTCGGTTGCTCCGTTCGTAGGACTGTTCGGCACCGTCTGGGGCATCTTGAAGGCGCTCGTCGGTATCGGTATCGCCGGTCAGGCGAGCATCGACAAGGTGGCCGGTCCGGTGGGTGAGGCGCTGATCATGACCGCCATCGGTCTGTTCGTCGCCGTTCCCGCGGTCATGGGCTACAACTGGCTGCTGGGCCGCAACAAGATCATCCAGGATGCTCTGCGGAACTTCGCCAGTGACCTGCATGCCTATCTGGTAAGCGGCGCCCGCGTGGGAGCCAGCGAGTCCGGCGGTGCACGTCCGGCTGCTGCTCCGGCTGCCGCCGTCCGCAAGTAGGTTTTCCCCTACCACGAGTCCACGCTCTTCCGGTGAGCCAGCGACGGCGCCACCGGAAGGGCATTTTGAGGAACTGACTGTATGGCAATGAGTGTCGGCGGCTCCGGGGAAGAGCAATCGGTGATGGCGAATATCAACACGACGCCGCTGGTGGACGTCATGTTGGTGTTGCTGATCATCTTCCTCATCACGATTCCAGTCATCAACAAGACCGTGAAGGTTGACCTGCCCAAAGCGGTCAACATCCCCACGCAGACCAAGCCGGAGAACATCACGGTGGCGGTCGACAAGGATGGCAACATCTATTGGAACGACCGCAAGGTACCCAACAATCAGGACCTGCTGACGAAGATCAAGGAGGCGGCCGTCATCAAGCCGCAGCCGGAGGTGCACATTCGCGCCGACAAGGACGCCAAGTTCGAGTCCGTCGGGCGGGTGCTTTACGCAATTCAGCGCGGTGGCGTGGTCAAAGTGGGATTCCTGACGGAGCCCGACCATGGCCTGGGTCGGCAACGTTAGCCGCCGCGCAGGAGTAATCAACTATGGCAATGAATGTTGGCAACGCGGGCGGCGGTGTGATGTGCGACATCAACACCACCCCGCTGATCGATGTGATGTTGGTGTTGCTGGTGACGCTGATCGTGTCGCTGCCCATCATGACGCATGCAGTGAAGCTCGACATGCCCCAGAACAACAACCCGCCGCCGCCGGATCAGCGTCCCGAGGTGATCGACCTCGAGATCGATTTCGATGGCACGGTCGTGTGGAACGGCACGGTGGTGCAGAGCCTGAATCAGCTCGAGGGCTACTTCAACGAGGAAGCCAAGAAGGACGTGCAGCCGGAGATCCACCTGCGGCCCGACCGGCGTGCCAAGTACGACTACGTGGCGAAGGTGCTGGCCGCGGCGCAGCGCAACCGCATGAAGAAGATTGGCTTTGTGAACACTTCCGAGTTCCACGATTAACAGGCCCAGGATGCGAAGCTACAAGATGAACGCGAACAGCATTTTTAACCGCGCCCTGGTGCTGGGTGTTGCGATTGTGGGCGCTTCGGCGCTGCTGTCGGGCCACCCGGTGCTGGCGGCTGACGATAAGAACAAGCAGAAAGTCAGCAAGGAGCTGGCACCCGCCCTCAAGGCTGCGCAGGATGCCCTGCAGGCGAAGAAGTTTCCCGAAGCGCTCGCCAAGTTGAAGGAAGCGGAAGGCAACCCGAAGAAGACGCCGTACGACCAGCACATCATCAATGAGTTGGCCGGTGTCGCCTACGCGAAGACCAGCAACTACCCGGAAGCCTCCAAGGCGTTCGAGGCCGAGATCAACGACGGCTTCCTCGATGAGAAGGAAGTGCCCGGCCGCATCAAGGCCGTGGCACAGATGAACTATCAGCTCAAGAACTACGACAAGGCCATCGAATACGGCAACCGCGCCATCAAGGGCGGCTTCGCCGACGACGAGATGAAGACCCTCGTGGGACAGTCGTACTACCTGAAGGGTGACTACAAGGGCACTCTCAAGTTCTACGATGAGATGGTTTCGAGCCAGATCAAGAACGGTCAGACGCCTAAGGACGAGGCTCTGCAGCTCGCACTCAGCGCCTGCGTGAAGCTCAACGACACCGAGTGCACGACGAAGGAGCTCGAGCGGCTGGTTGAGTACCACCCGAAGCCCGAGTACTGGCAGAACCTGCTGTACTCGGTGCGCAGCGTTCAGAACCTCGGCGACAAGAACACGCTGCAGGTCTATCGGCTGATGTCCGAGCTGGACGTGCTGAAGGACCCATCGGACTACACCGAGATGGCGCAGCTGGCCATCGAGCAGGGTAACCCTGGCGAGGCGCAGAACATTCTCGAGAAAGGGTTGCAGAAAGGTGTGTTCGCCGATCCTCGCTCGAAGGACAAGAACAACCGGTTGCTGGAGTCGGCCAAGAAGGCCGCGCAGACCGACCAGGCTTCCCTACCGAGGGTTGAGAAGGACGCCAACGCCAGTGCCACGGGCGACAAGAACGTCGGCGTGGGGCTCGCATACCTCGGTTACCAGCAGTGGGACAAGGCCCTGGACCAGCTCAATAAGGGCGTCACCAAGGGTGGCGTTCGAAACGATGCGGAGGCGCACCTGCTTCTGGGGATCGCTCAGCTGAAGAGTGGCAAGAAGGACGAAGCTGTGAAGTCCTTTAAGGCGGTCAAGGGTGACGCGAACCTGGAACGTCTGGCCGAGCTGTGGAGCTTGCACGCCAAGCAGGCGTGATCGGCGGCTGACTCTCAGCCCCCAGAGGGCTGTAGGGGCATTCACGTATGGGAGGCCGGAGGAGTAATCTTCCGGCCTTCTTGCTTTCAACCGTTCATCTGGAAGGAGATTCCGACATGGCGATCAAAGCCGGCGACCGCTTGCCCGCGGGTAAGCTCAAGACAATGACCAAAGACGGACCTAAGGATGTCACCACGGACGACCTGTTCAAGGGCAAGAAGGTCGTGCTGTTCTCCGTTCCCGGCGCGTTCACCCCCACGTGCGATGCGAAGCATCTTCCGGGGTTCGTGCAGCTGGCTGATCAGATTCAGGCCAAGGGTGTGGATACCATCGCCTGCATGGCGGTGAACGACGTGTTCGTGATGAACGCCTGGGGTAAATCATCCAACGTCGGTGAGAAGATCCTGATGCTGGCAGACGGCAACGGCGATTACGCCAAGGCGCTCGGACTCGAGCTCGATGGGACCGGGTTTGGCATGGGCACCCGTGGCCAGCGTTTTGCAATCATCGTGCAGGACGGTGTGGCGAAGCAGGTTGATATCGAGGAGAAAGGACAGTTCAAGGTGTCCTCAGCGGAGCACGTTCTCAGCCAGCTGTAACCAGGAGCCTGTGTGGCTCCTGAACTGCGGCGCAATCCAGTCATGCACGACGCCGGCGACCGCAACCACCGCATTCTCTTCACGCTCCGGCCGGCAGGAACGCCTTCGCCGGAGAATTTTGGTGCGGATACGACCGCGGTCCCGACTCCGGGACCCGGTCAATTTCTTTCTCGAACGCTTTACCTGTCGCTCGATCCTCTCTATCGGGCAGCGATGCGCGGCAACGCCCACGCGTCGGTGCGGCTGAACCCCGGGGACGTGATGGGTGGCGAGACGGTTGCCCAAGTTCTGGAGTCGCGGCATCCGGACTATCGGCCGGGCGAGTATGTTGTTGTCCGCAACGGATGGCAGCAATTCGCGTTGTCGAGCGGGCAGGGCGTGCGCCGCCTCGACCCTGACAGGGCGTCAGTTTCGGCAGCGTTGGGTGTACTGGGTTTGCCGGGGTTGGCCGGCTACACCGGATTGATCTACCTGGGTGAGCCGCGGCCGGGCCAAACAGTTCTGGTCTCGGATGCCACCGGGCCAGTCGGATGCACAGCCGGCCAGGCGGCGCGGATCGTTGGGGCGCGTGCGGTTGGAATTGCCGGTTCGCCGGAGAAATGTACGTACGCCGTCAATGAGCTCGGTTTCGCGGCCTGCATCAACGATCGCGCCGGAGACCTCGACGCACAAGTTCGTAGCGCTTGCCCCGACGGGGTGGATGTTTACTTCGATAACGTGGGGGGTGAAGTTCTGGCGGGCGCGCTGCAATTTCTCGCCCCGCATGCCCGCGTCATTCTTTGTGGGATGAGCGAGGCCTACAACATGGACACGCCGCCCCCGGGTCCATCGCTCGCAACTGTATTGACCTCACGCGCAACTCTGCGCGGCATCGTGGTACAGGATCACCTGCACCGTCTTCCAGAGCTGGAAAAGGTAGTTGGAAGTTGGATCCGCACGGGTCTGTTTCACTACCGCGAGGACATCACAGACGGACTTGCCGGTGCCCCTGAGGCGTTCTGTCGCCTCATGCGGGGCGAGAGCTTTGGAAAAGTGCTCGTGAGGGTCGCTCCCGAGCATGTGTGATTATTGGCGCGAAAAAGTTCGCGCGGAGCCCGGCTCCGTCGGACGCCGGCAAAAAGCGTGGTTCTTGCCGGCTGCATTGGAGCGTTGCGCCTTCGGCGCCCTGGCCGCCTCAGCCGATCAGCTTTTCGAGCTCCGGGACGATCTTGAAGAGGTCCCCCACCAGCCCGATATCGGCTACTTCGAAGATCGGGGCCTCGCCATCCTTGTTGATAGCCACAATCGTGCGCGCGTCCTTGATGCCGGTCAGATGCTGAATGGCACCGGAGATACCGATAGCCATGTACAACTCGGGGGCAATGATCTTGCCGGTCTGACCCACCTGCAGTTCATTGGGTGCATAGCCTGCGTCCACCGCTGCGCGCGAAGCACCGACGGCGGCGCCGATCTTGTCAGCGAGAGAATACAGGATCTTGAACCCATCGGCGCTGCCCAACGCACGTCCTCCGGACACGACGCGGGATGCCGTCTGCAAGTCTGGACGGTCGTTCTTGGCTGCCGACACAGAAATGAACCGCGTATGGGTCGGGAGCTCGACATTGATCGTCGCCTTTTCAATGGGCGCTGAGCCTCCTGTGGGCGCAGCTTCGAAAGAGGCGCTGCGGACGGTTCCCACAATCTTCGCGGCGGGATCCGTTTCGACGGTCACGATGGCGTTGCCTGCATAGATCGGACGACGAAATCGGTTGGCGCTTTCAACAGCCATGATGTCACTGATTTGCGCAGTTCCGAGTAGGGCGGCCACACGCGGCATCAGGTCCTTACCGAAGGTAGTGGATGCGGCGAACACGTGAGATACGTCCTTCGCGAGAGCCACGACTTGAGGCGCGAGCACGGCTGCGAGCGCATGCTCGTTCGCAGCGTTCTCAACGGTGAGTACTCGCGTGACGCCCGTCAGCTGTGCGGCTTGAGCCGCCACTGCATCGGGTTTTGCCGCAAATACTGCAACGACGATTTCGGCACCCTGAATTCCACGGGCGCACGTCACTGACTTTGCCGTGCTGGGATTGAGCTTCGCGCCGTCATGCTCGGCAACAATGAGAATCTTGGCGGACATCAGAGCAACCCCTTCTTCTTCAATGCTTCGACCAACTCCGCGGCGTCTATTACGCGGACGCCTTTCTGACGCTGCGCCGGGGGTTCAAATTTCACGAGTTTCAGCTGCTGCTTCGTCTCTACACCCAGGGTGTTCAAAGCGAGGGTTTCCAAAGGCTTTTTCTTGGCCTTCATGATGTCCGGCAACTTCACATATCGCGGCTCGTTCAGACGCAGATCCGTCGTCACCAGCGCAGGCAGGTCGACCTCGAGCGTCTCCAACCCGGCATCGACTTCCCGAGTGACCCGGGCCTTGCCGTCCGTCAACTCGACCTTGGAAGCAAACGTAACCTGAGGCCGGTTCCACAACGCGGCGAGCATCGGGCCGGTCTGGCTGTTGTCGTCGTCGATGGCCTGCTTGCCCACGATGACCAGGAAGGGTTGTTCCTTCTCAATGAGCTTGAGCAGGGCGCGCGCAGCCACCAGCGGCTCAATCACTCCATCGGCTTGGACGTGAAGAGCGCGGTCAGCGCCCATGGCGAGTGCAGTACGCAGCTGTTGCTGGCACTCCGCGGGCCCGATCGTCGCAATGACGACTTCCTCGGCACCCCCACGCTCCTTGATCCGAAGCGCTTCTTCCAGCGCAATCTCGTCAAACGGGTTGATGCTCATCTTCACCCCGTCCGTGACGACACCAGTGCCGTCCGGCTTCACGCGGATGCGCACGTTGTAGTCCACAACGCGCTTGATACCGACCAGGATTCTCTTCATTCAGGACTCTCCAGTGAGGCTTCCCCGCAGAATTTAGGGTTCGGGGCGCCGTCAGCCAGTATAGCGGGCGGCGCGCCCTGGAGGGGCGGAGAAGGCCCCTCCAGGGGGGTTCTGGAGCCTGCAGGAGCGGGCTCCAGAGGGGTTCAGCGCGCCGGGGCGCTGCGCGCGCGCTGATGCGGCGGGTTCAGTTGCTGCTCAATGAAGGTCTGCTTGATCCGGTGGGCCGCATCGCGCAGCTTCGGAACGAACCGCTCCGCCGCAATCTTGAAGGGCACCGCCGTCTCCGCAAACCTCACCACCACGGTGGCCAGGACCTGGTCTTCAACCACAATGGGTACCGCCATGCTGATCTCGTCGGAGACCCGCCTGGTGTGGACCGCACTCGCGTAGCCTTTCTCACGCGTGTCGTCGAGGATCTTGTCGAGCTCGGGACGGTTGTGAGCCAACTTGTCCACTTCGTTCGTGGACCGGCGCAGAATCTCCAGTAGAGATTCACGTTGTTCGGCTGAGGAGAATGCGAGATGCACGCGGCCCGCTGCAGTCGTGAGCAACGGCAGGCGCAACCCGGGAGAAAAGCGTTCGATGGCGAGGGGACTGCGATGATCGGTCGTTTCGCGAACGAGCATCTGTGTCCCCGACAATGAAGCGAAGGCCACGGGCCACATCACTTCCTTGCCGAGCTCATCGATGCAGGGCCGCGCGATCTGAGTGACCCAGGCATCGTCATCGAATCCGTCGGCGAGCCGATGGACCATGATTGTTAGCCGATACCGGTCGTCGGCAGGATCGCGGTATACATAACCCGCGTGCGTGAGTGTTTCGAGGATGCGATACGTTGTCGTACGCGGCAACCTGATTTGTTGGGCGATTTCAGAAACAGTGGCGCCGTTACGCTGATTGAGTGTGGTCAACGCATCGAGGCCGCGGACGAGTGCTCTTATTGGTCGGGTCGATTCCATGGATCAGTCTTGTAGTGGTATATGAAATCAGACGAGTTGCGGAGTTTAGAAACTGTTTATGCCGCAGCGCAACGGCTCGGTGGCGAAAACATATGTTTTTGTATGCGTGAGGGGCATTCCTGATGCTTCGCTACGCCGTCCGGCGGATTGCCGGACTCATTCCGACACTCCTGGTCATCATTACGGCATCCTTTTTCATCGTGCGACTGGCGCCGGGTGGACCTTTTGACCAGGAGCAGACGCTGTCACGTGAGGTGCGCGCGAATCTCGACAGGGCATACGGGCTGGATCAGCCGATGGTCGTTCAGTACGGCAGATATTTGCGTGCGTTGGCGCATGGCGACTTCGGTCCGTCCTTCAAGCAGCGTGATTTCAGTGTCACCGAGCTGATTGCCCAGGGTCTTCCCGTGAGCGGCGCCCTGGGACTCACTGCAATCGTGCTGGCGCTGACGCTGGGAATTGCGCTGGGTGTCGCTGCTGCCGTGTGGCGGCAGACTTCAGTCGATGTCGGAATCACGAGTTTCGTTGTGTTGGGGATTGCGCTGCCCGGGTTTGTAGTCGGGCCGCTGCTTGCTCTTATCTTCGGAGTGTATCTGCAATGGTTGCCCGTTGCAGGTTGGGAAGGCGGCGCGCCACGTTATTTTGTTCTTCCCGCGCTCACCCTGGCGCTGCCGGTGATTGCCTACGTCACACGTCTCACACGCTCGAGCCTTCTTGATGTGTTTCGAGCGAATTTCATACGCACCGCGCGTGCGCGGGGTGTGGGTGGCTGGCGAATTTTATGGGGCCACGCGCTTCGACCCGCGTTGCTACCTGTTGTCAGCTACATCGGGCCTGCTACCGCGTTTGTTGTCACGGGCTCGTTGGTCGTTGAGACAGTGTTTGGCCTGCCGGGCACCGGACGCTATCTCGTACAAGGCGCGATCAACCGCGACTACACGCTAGTCATGGGAATGGTGATTGTCTACGGTACGTTAGTACTCCTTCTTAATTTGATTGCTGACCTCATGTATGGATGGCTCGATCCACGCGTGCGGTATGAATGAGCGGGCGGCGCAGCCGATTGCGATGTCAGACTTTCGTCGCTCCGGCAGCTTGTGGAGCGCTGCGGCGGCCCGGATCCGGCGCAACCGGGTGGCGATGATTGCCGGTTGTGTTACCGGTTTGATCGCCGTGCTCGCCGTCCTCGGGCCGCTCGTCAGTCCCTACGCGTATGACACTCTCGATTGGCAACACCTCGCTGTTGGGCCATTTGGCTCTGGCTCTCATTGGCTCGGGACAGACAGGTTGGGTCGCGATTTGTTCGTGCGGACATTGAATGGAATCCGCATCTCGTTGGTTATCAGCTTAGTCTCCACCGCTATTAGCCTCGCGATCGGTGTTACATGGGGCGCGGTGGCTGGTTATGTCGGCGGGCGCACCGACGAGCTGATGATGCGTTTCGTCGATGTCCTGTACTCGCTGCCGTACCTTTTCATCGTGATCATTCTGACGACGGTATTTGAACGTGGCAGCCTACCGGTGTTGTTCTGCGCGATCGGGGCAGTGGGGTGGCTCACTACTGCGCGCATCGTAAGGGGGCAGACGCTCGCGCTCTCGCGGCGCGAATTCGTCGAGGCCGCGCGAGCGACCGGACTCAGTACGCCTGCCATTCTTTTACGGCACATCATTCCCAACCTCATCGGACCCATCATTGTCTACGCGACGTTGACGATTCCGCAGATGATCCTGTTCGAAAGCTTTCTGAGCTTCCTCGGCCTCGGTGTGCAGGAGCCGTTGGCGAGCCTGGGCAGTCTCATTAATGACGGCGCGCAGGAGATGCAGTCCGCTCCTTGGATGCTGTTGGTGCCGGCTGGGTTTTTGGTTGTGCTGCTGCTGTGTTTCAACCTGATGGGTGATGCTTTGAGCGATGCGTTGGATCCTCGTGAGCGGTGATTGTTTTGGTGCGTTGAGTGGGTGACGTGCGGCAAACTGGGTCTGATAGCGCTCTCGCGCGCGGCGTGGGAGGGTTGGCTGTGCCGCCGGGTGGCGCGGCTTACGCACTGTCGCTCACGGACCTCAATGTTACGTTTGCGTCGCCCGACGGCGATATCCGCGCGGTCCGCGATCTGTCATTGGCGGTGGCGCCTGGCGAATGCCTCGGCATCGTCGGCGAATCCGGCGCGGGGAAAAGCCAAGCCTTTCTCGCGGCCCTCGGTCTGCTGGCACCGAACGGCCGGGCCACTGGCAAGGCGCACTTCGGATTCGTCGACCTCCTGAGCCTGCGACAGACCGAGTTGGACCGGATTCGTGGCGCCCGGATTGGGATGGTGTTTCAGGATCCCATGACCTCGCTCACGCCTCATCTGCGGATCGGCGATCAGATCGCGGAGCCCATTATCCACCATATGGGTATCTCCTCCGAGGAAGCGAGGGGTCGTGCTCTGACCCTGTTGAATCGCGTTCACGTAACCGATGTCGCCCGGCGCATGCGCCAATATCCCCACGAGTTGTCGGGAGGCATGCGCCAGCGGGTCATGATTGCGATCGCGCTTTCTTGTGATCCGGTCTTGCTGATTGCGGATGAGCCCACCACCGCCCTGGATGTGACCATCCAGGCGCAAATTCTGGCGTTACTCGCGGAGTTGAAACGGTCGCGTGGAATGTCGATGGTCCTCATCACTCATGATATGGGCGCCGTCGCCGGCGTCGCCGATCGCGTGGCCGTCATGCGGGGCGGGGTAGTTGTTGAGGTTGACACGGTTGATGCTGTGTTTAAGGCACCGAAGCATGCCTATACGCAGGCGTTGTTGGCGGCCATTCCTTCACTGAATCGTGCCGCAGTTGGGCCGGGAACCGATGTCGCCCATACCGCCGATGCCCCGGCGCTCGTGTTGGACGACGTCCGCGTGCAGTTCAAGGTCCGCACTAGCCGATTTGGCCCTCAGAAGACTTTGCGCGCCGTTGACGGGGTCAGCCTCGAATTGGGGGCTGGCGAAGCCTTGGGTGTGGTGGGCGAGTCCGGCTCCGGCAAATCCACACTGGCCCGCGCCGCGCTCCAACTCATCCGCACTCAGTCGGGAAGGGTGGTGTGGCTCGGCCGCCCGGTCGACGCTTTGACTCAAAGTGCCATCAGGCCGCTACGCCGCGATATCCAAGTGATCTTCCAGGACCCGTTGGCCAGTCTGGACCCTCGCATGACCGCGGCTGAGATTGTCGCGGAGCCTCTGCAAGTGCATCGCCCCGACCTCCATCGCGCCGCCAGAGACTCCGCTGTTTTACAGGCGTTGGCGCTCGTGCGGCTGGACCCCGCGTTGGCGACTCGCTATCCGCACGAGCTCAGCGGCGGGCAATGCCAAAGAGTTGGTATCGCACGCGCGATGGTGATGAGGCCTCAAATGCTGATTTGCGACGAACCCGTCAGCGCACTCGACGTCACCGTACAGGAGCAGATCGTAAGTCTGCTCGGGGAGCTCAAGCGCGAGACGGGCCTGGCCATTTTGTTCATCAGCCACAACCTCGCTGTCGTCAGGCAGTTGTGCGACCGCATCCTGGTGTTATATCTGGGGCGCATGATAGAGCTTGCACCGGCCGCCTCGATCTATGGCCGCCCGCTGCATCCATATACCCGGGAATTGCTGGCGTCCGCGCCGATTCCGGACCCCGATGTACAGCCCGCGCGACTCGCACGCGCTCTGCTAGGCGAACCACCGTCACCGTTGTCGCCGCCCAGCGGTTGCGTGTACCGCACGCGCTGCCCTCACGCCGTAGCCGTCTGCGCCGAGCGTATCCCGGCTTGGGAGGCCGCAGATGATGCTTCGCGATGGGTGGCGTGCCACCGATGGCGCGAGTTGGCAACCTAAGGTCAGCGCGGCGTTCGAAGGGCGGTTTGCGACTGCGCCGCGGGGTGGGCGGCAGACGGTGAGTGCGGCAACCGGCGGGTTGGCGCGGCAGCACAAGCTCCATCCTCGGCGCTTCCCACAGAGCTGAGCCTCGCCTGGCAGACGCAAGCCCGTGGGCAGCGCTTCCCCAGCCGTGAGCCCCGCCTCGGCGCCCGAAGGGCCGGTGCGGTATCCTTCCCCCACACCACCCCTTCTTCCGACGACACAAATTGCCATGAAATCCGAAGTAATCGTCCGTCCCAGCGAAAGCCTTCGCCACGTCCGATATGAGATTCGCGGGGGACTCGCCCGACGAGCCCACGAAATGCAGCGGATGGGGTACGAGATCATTTCGCTGAATATTGGCAATCCCGGCGCTTTCGGATTTCGCACGCCCGAGACCATGCGTTTGGCCATGATCGAGAACCTGTCGGACGCCGAAGGATACTGCCACCAGAAGGGTATCTTCCCCGCGCGTGAAGCAGTGGTCATGCAGCAGCAGGGCCGCGGGGTCACGGGTGTCACGGCGGAAGAGGTTTTCATCGGCAACGGCGTCAGTGAGCTGATCGACCTGGTCCTGCGTGCGCTCATCAATGAGGGCGACGAGGTGTTGGTTCCGAGCCCGGACTATCCGTTGTGGACCGCTGCAGTCACGTTGAACGGCGGGCGCGCGATTCATTACCCGTGCCGGCCTGAGAATGGTTTCGTTCCAGATCCGGAAGAGGTTGCGGCGCTCGTTACGCCACGTACACGCGCGATTGTTGTGATCAATCCCAACAATCCGACGGGCGCCGTGTATTCACGCTCCGTTCTCGAATCGCTCGCGCGGTTGGCGGAGCGAAACGGCCTGGTTGTATTCGCCGACGAAATTTACGACCAGATGCTCTATGACGGCGCTGAGTTTGTACCGATGGCCACGATCGTTCGCGACACGCTGTGCGCGACGATGTCGGGATTGTCGAAGATCTACCGCGCCTGCGGCTACCGCGTGGGCTGGGCAGTGTTCTCCGGGCGTGTGCATGCGGCGTCCGAGTATCTCACCGGTCTAGAGCTTCTCAGCTCGCTTCGCCTGTGCAGCAACGTTCCTGCGCAATGGGCAGTCCAAACAGCCCTGGGCGGCCACCAAAGCATTCGGGAGCTGGTGTTGCCGGGCGGCCGGTTGTACGAATCGCGGAAGGCTATTCTCAATGCGGTACAGAACAGTCGTTTCCTGAAGTTGCTGCCGCCCGCCGGTGCGATGTATGGATTCATCGGCGTGGATACGCAGGAGCTGCCTGATTTTGACGATCAGAAATTCGCGCTGGATCTGCTCGAGCAGAAGCATGTGTTGATTGCGCCCGGAGTGAGTTTCAACGTCCCCTATCGGACTCACTTCCGGGTCACCAATCTCCCGGATTCGGCTATGCTTCGTGATGTCTTCGGACGGATCGACGAGCTACTGACTTCTTACGCCAATGCACCCGCCAGTCAAGGAAAGAGCAACGTGGTTGAAGCAGGTACGCGCTTCAAGTAATTTGTTCAAAACAGAAGCTAATATCCTGTTTTGATTAGGCTTCCCAGCGACCTATTTGAGATCATCCTTGCGGGCGGCACAGTGGTTGTGCCGTCGAGGCAGCGCGCACACGCTGCGCGTCTTGCATTCGCTGCGGCGCAGCTGGAGAAGGACGCACGTGTCTGGTCCACGCCCGACATTCTTCCCGTTGATGCGTGGTTGATCCGCGAAATTGAGCAGCTTGCGTCTGCGTCGGGGTCCGCTCTTCCGCGAGTGCTTTCGCCCGCGGAGGATTGGCTGCTGTGGCGCCAGTGCGCTGCTGAAGCCAGCCGAGACATCGAACTTCTGAATCGTGGCGCTCTCGCCGAGTCGCTGCGACGTGCCAGCGCTCTCGCAGTTGAGTATGGAATCGACGCGTCGAGCTTGCCTGGCTTGGCTGGTGCCGAGGCGGAGCTGCTGCACGAGACCCAGCAGGCGGTGGACGATCGCTATGGAGACTTGGGCGCTGCGAACATTCAGTCGCTCATATCGCAGCTTCCAGATGTGAGTGGTGCGCGTGAGATCACGTACGCCGGGTTCTTGAAGCTACCTCCGCGACTCGAAAAAATAGGCGGGGCACATCGGTCTGTGAAGGCTCAGTCGGCTCCTCCGACCGTGGTGGTGGCTACGGATGATTTGGACGAACTGGAGCTCATTGCTGATTGGTGCAAGTGCCAGATTGTCGCCAAAGCAGATACGCGGCTGTTGGTCATTCTGCCCGGAAGTCCGGGAGCCCGAGAGCGACTGGCTACGTTGATCCGGCAGGCCGTTGATCCGCAGGAATGGCTGTCGCCCAGCGGTACCGAGTCCCACGGCGAAAACCTGGTTGTTATTGAGGGTGGGGCTCCGCTCGCGGATGTTCCTGTGGTCGCGCACGCGCTATCAACGCTGAGGTGGCTCGGCGGATCGAGTGGAGAGTTCGAAGAGGTCAGCGAGTGGCTGAGAGCCCCGTACTGGGATGCACCTCCCGCCGGCGTGCGTGCGCGCATGGACTTGTGGCTGCGCGAAAGTGGTCAGATGAGCGTCAATGGACGCGAATGGGACACACTGTTGAATGCGGCTCCCGCGCCGGTTTCGGAAGGTGCGCAAGAGTTGGGTCGACAGATCGCCGCTGCAATACGGGCTTTGGGTGATGGCGTTGTTTCCCCGCGCGAATGGTCGGAGAGATTTCGCGCTGCTCTCGATGCGGTTCACTGGCCGGGTGAGCGGGTACGGGATAGCAGTGAGCAGCAGACGGTTGTGCGGCTCCACGAGCTGCTCGACGAGTTCGGACAGCTGGCATCGTCGGCCGGCGCCATGTCGCGTAGTGACGCGATCCATTGGTTCACCGAGCTAGCGTCGCGGACGGCATTTCGTCCTGCCGATGACGATGCCGTGGTGACGATATCGGCCGCCCTTGCGGACCCCGTCGTGCTGTACGACGGGATCTGGGTCGCTGGCCTTCACGGCGAAGGGTTTCCGCAGCCGGTGCAACCAGATCCATTCCTTCCGTTGCCAGCACAGGTAGCAGCGGGAATTCCCGCGTCCAGCGCAACCGGCCGTCTCGCCGAGGCTCGCGGACTCCTCACGTCCTGGCGTGCCGCTACCGATACGTTGGTGTTGAGTGCGCCAGCGCGGGTGGAAGATCTCGAGTTGTTGCCAAGCCCTTTGCTGGCGCAGTGGTTGGACACTGGCGACGCGGCCGCCCCTCACGCGGGGCCAATGCGAGCCCCGGTCTCGGGTCCGACATCCAAGTCGGTGGCTAATGCCCCGCGGCCGGTACAGGCCGATCTATTTCTTCCGTTGCCGACGCCCAGCGGGCCCCCCGGACCCTCCTGGCTCCCCCAACGAATCCACCGTCCCAACATGCTCGAGTACCTCGACGACATGGTGGGCGTCCCGTGGCCCGCCGGCCAAACACTGCCCGCTGGCACTCGCAGCCTCGAGCTTCAAAACTTGTGCGGCTTCCGCGCATACGCCGAACTCCGACTCGGTAGCACCGAGCTCGGCGTGGCCGAACCCGGCGTTGCACCCGATGTACGTGGACAGCTGTTACACGCGGCGCTCCAAGTATTGTGGCGGCAGCTACGCGACTCTGCGACGCTGATGGAGCACTCCGAGCCAACGCTCGATGACCTCATCGAGCGAAGCGTCGCCGAAGCCGCTGATGCCATCCTGGGGCAGGCGACTGACGATGTTCGATCGCCGTTGTTTGCACGTGAATGCCGCCGCACCGTTCGCCTCATCAAAACACTGTGCGTGTTGGAACGCACCCGCGATCCATTCCGGGTGCAGGAGACCGAATTCGAAAAGACGTTAACGGTCTCCGGTGCGCAAATGAACGTGCGTATCGACCGCCTTGACGTACTCGAGAGCGGCGGCCAAGCAATTCTCGACTACAAAAGTGGACGTCGAAAGACCGCGGATTGGTACGGTGAGAGACCATCGCACCCCCAACTACTCGCGTACCTCGCAGCAGTCGGTGATGATGTCGTCGCGATGGCGACGGTTAACGTCACTGCTCGCGAAGTGCGCTTCGACGGAATCGCTAACTCCGGCCAACTGCTGCCGAAGGTGAGGGGTGTAGAAGGTCCGGTTGGAGGTGGTTCGGGTGATCCCTGGCAACTGCGTAGGCGCGAATGGATGGCGTGCATAGAGCGCCTCGCCGATTCCTTTCTCGCGGGTCGCGCCGCCGTGGATCCCAAGCCGGGCGCCTGCGATTACTGCCACGCCGTCAGCGTGTGCCGCGTTTCGGATGGCGGCATCGATGTGGCCGCGGAATTGTTGCCCATAGAGTTCGAGGGCACCCATGAGTGACCGGGTTGCCACGGTCGCCGCCCCCACGGCCACCACCGACATCGCGGCCGACGCCCTGGCCCGTGACCGCGCATCCGATCCGCGCCGCTCCGTCTTACTCCAGGCCCCCGCCGGATCCGGCAAAACAACCGTTCTAACCGAGCGCCTGCTTCGACTCCTGTCCGAGGTAGATCAGCCCGAGGAAATTCTCGCTATCACTTTCACCCGGAAGGCCGCTGCGGAGATGCGCGCGCGCGTTCTGAAGGCGCTGCGCGGTGAGATCGATGCGACGAGCGCTCAGGGGGCTCGGATGCGTAAGTTTGCGGACGCTGCGTTGGCACGTGCGTCAGCACGCGGATGGGATTTGGCTCAGGACCCGGGTCGGCTGCGCATCCAAACCATCGATTCCTTCAATTTCCGGTTGGCGACGCAACTCACCGTCACCGCGAAAGCAGGCGGCTCCCTTCTCATTACTGAACGACCGCACGAACTGTACAACCGAGCGGCCCGGCAAACATTGGCCGCAGCAGATCACGACGATCAACTCGCGGCGGACATTGAGCTGCTGTTTGAGCGTCTCGACAACAATTGGTCCAACGTCCAGCGATTGCTCGCAGACATGTTGCGCCAGCGCGGTCACTGGCTTCGTTACGTGCTCGGACACGAGCCCGGCGCCCTTTGTGAGCGGATCAGCAAAAGTCTGGGGGAGATCGTAAGCGACCATCTGCGTGCAGCCGCGGCGCGCACGCCAGATGCGCTTCGCAATCAAGCCAGCAGCCTGCCCCGGGTCGGCACACTCGGGACAGATCCTCAATCGTTACGCGCTTGGAAACAACTGGCTTCGTTGACCCTGACGGGAAAAGGGGAGTGGCGCAAAGCCATTACCAAGGCACTTGGACCCGAATACGAGAGCTCGTCTTCGAAAGAGGCGAAGGAAGTTCTGAAGTCGACGATTGAGCTTCTCAGCGGCGTTCCGGGGTTTCGGGAGGCCTTAGTCGAGTTGGATGCGCTTCCTGCCGCGACACTGAACGATTCAGACGCTGCTGCAATCGAAGCGCTGTCTCGCGTGTTGCGTGCCGCAGCCGCGTACTTGCAGGCGGAGTTCGCGGTGAGCGGACGCATCGACCACACGTATGTTGCTGGCGCCGCCCGTGAGGCGTTGACGGACGCCGGGCTGCCGACCGACTTGGCCTTGCGTACGGGCATGTTGCTGCGTCACATCCTGGTGGATGAGTTCCAGGACACGTCGCTGGCGCAATTCGACTTGATCGAGATGTTGACCGCCGGCTGGGAGGAGGGCGACGGACGCACGTTGTTCGTCGTCGGTGACCCCATGCAGTCGATATACCAATTCCGGGAAGCGGAAGTGGGGCTGTTCTTGCGGGCGCGCGACAGTGGAATCGGCAGCGTGCGTTTGGAACCGCTGCGGTTAACGCGCAACTTCCGCTCGGTACCCGACCTCATCGGTTGGATCAACGATGCGTTTACCACATTGTTTCCAACGCAAGACGACCTACGCGCCAGCGCAGTGTCGTTCACACGCAGCGTAGCCGGCAGGAGCGCCCCCGCCAAAGCACCAAGCGTGCCAGCAGAGACACTAGTGACTCCAATGTCAGCGACGACAGTGCCCGCGCCGGCCGCAGGCAGCGCGATGAGCGCAGCCTCAGCGACGCCCGCAGCCGCGCTTGCGAACCCGGCCGCCGCGATCCTCACGGCCACGCCGGCGGGCGGGTCCTCAACTGCCGCTCCGGCGTCATCGCGCGCGCCCGTCCAATTCCGCCTCTTCGACAACGCCACTCGCGAATCCGAAACAGCGGCCATCATTGAGCGCATCGCTGACCTCCACGCCAGCGAGCCGCAGTCCTCAATAGCGGTGTTAGTGGCGTCACGATCCCACGCAGCCCCCATCATCACTGGCCTCGAAGCCCGCAAGATTGACGCTGTCGGTGTCGACCTCGTGCCGCTTCGCGAATTGTCGATCGTCCGCGATCTGGTAGCGCTCATGCGGGCCACGAGCCACCTGGGTGACCGCACCGCGTGGCTTGCGGTCCTGCGAGCCCCCTGGTGTGGGGTGTCACTGCCAACGCTCACCGTCCTCTCTCATCGACGCGACAAACTGTTGGTGTGGGAGGCAATGGCAGACGAGCAACGTCTCGCGCGTTGTTCGCCAGAAGAAGTCACTCGGGTGATTCGCGTACGAGGCGTGCTCGATGCGGCCATGAAGGCCCGCAACAGCATGCCGTTAGCTGATTGGCTGGAGTTAACCTGGCTGCGACTAGGCGCTGCGGATGCCTACCTTGCCCAAGACCTGCGACACGCGCGCGCGTTTCTCGCGGCACTGAGTGAACGCGTGGCGGGCGGAGAGTGGTCCGGACCACAGGACCTGGATTCGTTGCTGGGCGATCTATATGCGCAACCGCAGACGACTGCGTCGAACCCGGTTCAACTCATGACGATTCATCGTGCCAAGGGACTGGAATTCGACCACGTGTTTGTACCGTGTCTCGATCGCGACCTCAACAGGGGCAGGGAGCCGCTATTGCGCTGGCTCGATTTGCCGCGCGCTGAAGGGCAGAGCGACCTCATCATGGCACCCGTGCCAGCAATCGGCGATGACGAGGGCGGGGAGGTCACCGCCTACCTCAAGCGTCTGATCTCGAGACGCGCTGTGAATGAACAGACGCGACTCCTGTACGTGGCAGCGACGCGTGCGAAACAGACACTACAGCTGTCGGCGGCGCCCAAGGCAAGGACCGACGGCACCATCGCTCCGCGCTACGGCACACTGCTCGCGAGCCTGTGGCCCGCGGTAACGTCGATGTTGGCCGCAAACGCGGAGCCTTATCCAAGTACCCTGTCGCCGACGCCCGCAAGCCCAGCCCAGCATGGCAATGCCACCAGCGCCGCAACGACAACACCTGCAGGCCTTGCCCAACGCGATGTTGCCCCAGGCACCACCACACCAGCAGCATCAGCGCTACCACAGCAAAAGCTGCGCCGCCTAATCGCCACCTGGTCACTCCCCACCCTAACCACCACCCCAGACCTCCCGCACCTCCCCATCTCCCACCAATCCCTAGAACCCCCGGAGTTCAGCTGGGTTGGTGAGACAGCGCGACACATCGGAACGGTTGTCCATGCCGCACTGGAGCAGTACGCAGCAGCGTCCGAACTCCCGTCGAAAACGGCGATTGAGGCTGAGCGTAAGTTTTACGTCTATCAGCTACGCCGTCACGGCGTGCCGGAAGGTGACCTACCGCGCGCGGCGTCGGTGGTCGTGGAGGCACTAACACGGACAGTGGGCAACGACCGCGGTCGTTGGATATTTGCACCAGAGCACAGAGAGTCCCGCAGCGAATGGGCGCTGACAGGTATTGCCGCGGGTCGACTCACCAACGTGGTTATCGATCGCTCGTTCATCGACAAGGCCGGCACCCGATGGGTCATCGACTTCAAGACCAGCCGTCACGAAGGCGGTGGCTTGGAGGCATTCCTGGAACAGGAAATCGCGCGCTACCGACCGCAGTTGGAAACCTATGTGGCGCTTGCGCGTGGAATGGGAACCGCGCCCGTCAGGGCAGGGCTGTACTTCCCGCTGTTAGACGTGTTCCGCGAATTGACGTAACGACGCGCTAGAAAGTCGCCGCGAGCGAAAACGGCCGTCGCCCCTGCGCATCGGGCGACCCCAAATACTGAATCTCCTGCACCAAATCCGCAGGCGCGTTAGGTCGCGCCGCCACCAGCCCCTCGAGGTCAAACCCAGGCTCCGGTGTCAACCGCAACGTTCCTTCCACCGCGAGCGGCCCGCCACCGAGGTCTCGCAGCTGACCGAGGGGTACACCGGTAGTCGGCGGTGGAAATGTGACTGAATAGCTGCCCCACGGCTGTGGGGTGGGGCCCCCGCCGTCCATCAGGTCGTGCGCCTCGATGACACCTTCCAGCACCCTGATGGCCTTGCCATCAAACTTCAACAGCGCAATCTGCGCATGCAGCTTGCCCCGCAAGCCGTGAAAATTCGGTGGGAGGCCCGAGGTCAGCTCCTGGTCCAGCGGCAGGTCCACCTTTATGTTGCGCGCCGTGATCTTCTTGTCGAACCCGGACTCCACATTCCCCTGGGCGGAGCCCGTCGGGCGCGTCACCACGATGTCGGCATTGATCTTGCCAGCCAACAAGCGCATCGCATGGACCTCCCACGAGAGATCCCCGACAGCCTGTTGCTGGACCGTGAGTCCCGTACAGGTGCCGTTCCAAATCGTCCCGTCGGCCTCGGCACACGTCATGCCTGACTGCGGGCCGGGCAACACCCAACTGGCGGGCAGGCGCGCAACCACGATGCCTGCAAACACCAATGCACCGAAAAAAATCAGCCAGATCGTCCGTTTCACTGTTGGCGCAACACGATCGCCGCGTTGACGATCCCCGGTGTCCCTGCGCCGTCAATCGTAGCGCCGTCCACGCCGATCCCGTTTTGTTGGGACAGTCGCGACAGCCAGCCGATCATCGCATCGAACGGCGCTTTCTCCAGGCGGACCTGAATGCCACCCGGGCCGCTGGGGTCGCTGCCGGCGAGGGAGCTTCCCAATCCCGACTCGCGGGCCGAGCGGTCAACGATGACAATCAGCGACTCGCCGTTGCTTTGATGCGCCGGTCCGAACGCAGCCAACATGGGCGCCGCGCCACGCATCCAGACCAGGTCTGCCTGCTTCTTGGAAATACGCGCCCGCGCCTTCGAGACGCTGCTGTCGAGCGGCATCAGCACGCCGAAGATGAGGATCGCGACGAGCGCAATACCGCCAATCTTGACGAGCTGCTGCTCGCGGGGGGACATCGTGTCGAGTGAGAATTTCATGGTGTGCGGCGCCTCTATTTGCCGCGGAGCACGATCCGCCCCTCATAACCGGTGCCCGTCGTGTTGCCGGATGTGAGCTCGGCCTGCCAGCCACTGGACTTCAGGGACTGACTCAGATGATCCAGGCTGGTGGCATCCTTGGCGGAAATCTTCATGTCAACCGTGCCCTGCCGGTAGCTCATGGCCTTCAGCTTCGCACCCGGCGCCGCGGCACGCGCATCCACCAGTGCCTGCAGGGCGGGCAACAAGCCACCCGGTCCGCCGGCATTCTGCGCGGCCGCGAGTCGTTGCTCCATCCGCTGACGTGCATTCGTTGAGTTGGTTTCACCCGGCATGGCCTGCCTGAAGGTGTCGCCAATCGAGGCGTCCAGCGTATGTTCGCTGCGCTTCAGTGCGGTCAGCTCTGCCGCCTTGCCGGCGACATGGAGTCCGATCAGACAGACGAGCAGGATCGCCGCGATCTTCCAGGACTGCCAGCCGACAGTGCTCGCCTTCGTCGGCGCGTAACTACCCTGCAGCAGGTTGATGGGCGAGGCAGTCGGTAACTGTTGTCCAAACAGCGCCAACGGCCCGGCACTGAGCAGTTGTATTTTGATCCCATCGAAGCGCTCACGCAGCGCTTCGATCTTGGCGGAGTGCTGATGCCACTCGGCAGCGCCCGTATACAGAATCAATCCGCGTCCGCCCGTTGCCGCCTGATCCCCGGTGCCCTGTTGAGCGATCTCCAACGCCTCACCGAGCGCTTCCACCGGCAGGGTGACCGGCGATCCCGAAGGAGGGCGGACGACAACGACGTCTTCCTCCATGAGGGCAATGGCCTGGCCCGGGTTCTGGGGAAGCAGGTCGCTTTCCGTGTACATGGACTCGGGGTCGAGGCCGTTCGACCTCAGCGCCGTCAGCCACTCATCCATCAGCGAACGACGAACGACAGCGACCGGCATCTTCGCAGAATCCGCAGCCCGTTTGCCGATCGCAAAGTGCAGGTCATCGATATCGTCCGCGAGTTGCTCTTCCAGAGCGAACGGCACGACCTGATGCAGCTTCGTGCCCGCCTTCATCGGCACTTCCGGCTCTGTGAGCAGAACGTCAGTGCCGGGCACCAGTACGCAGATGCGACGCCCAACGCCACGCGGTGCCGCAAGCGACAGCGGCCCGCTCTGGGGCGGTCCCGAAGGGTTGCCCCGCGGATCGACGGTGAGCCAGGTTGCGGGCTGCTGCGGTGTGCGGGGCAACCTGATCAGCAGCCAATCAGCCATGTGCGAATGCCTTCATGTGTTCAGTCCGGCGAAAAGCTGCGCTGAATGGGGTGAATAAAGTAACCCTGGTTGTTATCCATGAGAAGAAGACTGTACAAGTTGAATTCCGCGGTGCCAATAGTGACCAGACTGGACAGCCGGAAGTATTTGGAGCTCGTCTTGAAGTAACGGTCGCTCGCGTTGGTGAATTTCGCCGGGTCGGAAAAGGTCTTGCCGTAATCGGCCAAAGACGGAAAGCAGGCATTGGCCTGCGCGCGGTTCTTCAGCAGGGTATCCGGAGAGCTGCTCCATTCCTGCGAGCCCGGGTTGAAGGCGTCGAGCACTTTGTCCTTGGCCGTGCAGATGTTCAGTGTTGAGTCCGGTGGCAGCGCCGAAATATAGGGTGCCAGCTTCTCGTAGTTCTCGCGGCCGAAGCCCGGCAACGCCAGCAGCTCCGTGGTGCTCGTGATGTACTGATTTGCAGCCAGGTAGGGCGGGTTCTGCCCCATGTAGGCGCTGTCTTCCGCACCCTGGGTCTGCGGCTGGTTATCCGGGTCGATCCAATCCACCATCATGTCAGCCCATTTCGGGTCGACGTTCGTGAGCTGCAGCAGGGTTCTGAAGGCTTCCAGGGCAATGGGATCGGGCTTGCCCGCAGTGACCCCGGTGAAACCCACGAGCCAGTTGAGATTGAATCGTCCCTGCATGTCTTCCAGATTCGCTTCCAGTGTGACCCCGGGGACGACCTCGAGCGGGCCCACAGGCTCGGCCCACGGTTGCCCCGCGTAGACGTCCACCTGGCCGCCGGCGCCGGGCTTGCTACTTTGCATGACGGTCCGCAACCCGTAAGCCGCCAACGCTTCCGCCCCCTGGCTCACGAGCAGAGCCTCATCAAATGACAAAGTCGCCGTGCCGCGACGGGCCGACATGGCACTCCGATACGCAACATCAGCCGCAATAATAGTGCCAAGGGCCACCAGCAAAATCGCGACCAACATCGCGATTCCGCGCTGCCGTGACGGCGAGCCGCGAAAGTTTCGCCGGTGGCGAGGGGGGCGTGCAAGCGTCATCCGGCGATCTCGACGATCCGGACGATCTTGCCCCAGTCCTCGGTTTCCAGCGTGATCTCCACGGCAATGGGCCGGTAACGCCGGTTATTCTGATTTGCACCGTTTATCGGTGGCCAGATCGGGCTCCAGTTGCCGCCCGTGGTCTGGGAGGGGTCCGTTGACGACTGACCCAGGACCTGTGTCTGGCCCGCCTGGATGTCCATGAAGCGCAGCGACACGGACTTGAGATGCGTCATCAGATCGCGCCGCACCGGCACGCTGGCCTGCGTTGGATCCAGAACTGTCCAGTACTCGCGGCGCAGCGTCCCGTCCTGGAAGTAGTAGGCAACGCGCTGCAGCGCCGGGCGCTGCAGTCCGGTTGGATTTGTCCAGCCGCCCCGGGTCAAGGCTACGAGTGGCAGTGCACCGTTGCTGGTGAGGCTGGCGGAGCTGCTGCTACTGCTGCCGCTGAGCCCGCTGCCGCTGGATGAGTTGACGTTGGCAACCAGGGCCGACTGGTAAGTTCCGCCCACCGGGTCGCGTATCGGCCGCTGCACCAGCTGCACAAAATCCTGTTCCATGGTCCTGACAGCCGTCTGCAGCTCCGCCAGCTTCTTCTGTTGTTCCTGCAGGCCCTCGCGGTTCTTTACGGCCTGATTGATGGTGCCGTATCCCATGGCAAAGATAACGGCGGCAATGAACATCGCGACGAGCAACTCCAACAGTGTGAATCCACCATTGTGTGCACGAGTCGCGTTGCGGCGGATAGATCTCACTTTGGCGGGACCGGTGGTGGGACACCAGGTTGCCCCGGCCCCGTGAGTTGCGGATCCCAGTTGACCTGCGTCGCGCTGGTGCCTGGCGCTGCCATCGCATTTCCGGCGAGTCCGCTCACCGTGACATACCAGCTGTCGTCGTCGCCCCCTTTGACCTCCTTCGGCCGCACCTTGACGTCGATGCGGTTGATACCGGGAACCTGGCTGGCGACCACATCCTGGCGCCAATGCCAGCTGCGACCGGCGTAATCCAGATCGCCGTTGGTCGAGGTCTGCGGCGGAATCTGGCCCTGCTGGAGACTGACGCGCAACAGCGCGATCTTGTTGAGCGCCACCCATTCGGCAAACGTCTTGTCCTGCATGTAAATGACCGACTTTGCCGACGAGCTCAGCGCACCCATCAACACTGACATGCCGACCGCGACGATCACGAGCGCAACCAGCACCTCGATGAGCGTGAATCCCATTTCCCGGCCCGCTTGTCGGCGCCCGCTCAAATTCTCGTCTCCACCATCGGCTTGGCGATGACGACGCCCTTGTCATCAATTGCCAGGGTGATACTGCGAATGCCGCCGTCGCGCTCCACGGTGATCTCGAATGAGCTCAGGTCGCCATTCGAGTAGATCATGATCTGCGGGGTGATCTTCTTCGCGGCCTCCAGTTTTCCGGAATCCTCACCCAACTTCCTGCCGCCCGCATCCTTCAAGCTGGCGGCATCGTCCAGGCTCTTCACATCCGCCAGGGTCTTCGGCTTCTTCTTGTCCTTCGGATCGGGCGGCTTGATCTCGCCGGTGGCCACCAGCACCACCGGCCGGGCGTCGACCACCAGCTTGAAGTCCAGGCCATCCGGAAGCTTGCGCATGTGCAGCGCCTCATCTTCATAGATCTCGCGCCACATCCGCCGGCGCGTGTCGTAGGCGACGAACTGATAGCCGTCGTCGTGCACCAGGATCCCGAATTCCCGGGTCTGCAGTTCCGCCTGCTCGCGCGCGTAGTTGACCAGAGTCAACAGTCGGTCGCTTTCCTTCTCCAGGTCCTTGTCACGCCCCGTGATGTTGATCGACAGCAGCACGGTCGCGGAGATGATCCCGATGATCACCACGACGATCATGATCTCGATCAGCGTGAAGCCACGTGATCGGGATCGCGGGCGGACCGGTTTCACGAGTCTCACTCGTCTCCGATGTTCCAGTTGCCGATGTCAGCATTCACCCCATCGCCGCCCGGCTGACCATCTGCGCCGAGCGTGAACAGGTCATAATCTTTGTTGTGCGCACCGGGTGCCGTGTACTGATAGTCAGCTCCCCACGGGTCCTTGCTCACACGCTGCAGATAGCCACCCACGCGCCAGTGGCGGATGGAGGGATCGGTCGGTTGCACCATCAACGCCTGAAGACCTTGGTCCGTGGTCGGATACTTCGAGTTGTCGAGCCGGAACATGGTCAGCGCCGTCTCGAGTCCCTGGATGTCGCTCTTGGCCTTGGCGATGCGCGCATCGTCCACCTTGTTGATGACAGTGGGCACGATCACGGCGGCCAGCAGGCCGATGATGATCACGACCACCATGATCTCAATGAGCGTAAAGCCTCGCTGGCCGGCGCGGCGCAGCGTGTTTTGTCTGTTAACCTTTTGAGCGTCCTGATAGTGATTCATGCGGTTGGTCCAAGTGTCAGTGAGAATCTGGCGGCAAGTGCGCGGCGGATCATAACAAATGAATGTGTCTCGACCTGTGAACGGCATTGAGCGGCTGCTGAAGTCTCTCAATTGCGACGGGAAACTGGGGTTGGCCCTGCTGGCGGCGTGCGCGGTGCTGCTGCTGCCCGTGCTGGCCGGCGACGCGGGTCGGGAAGCACTGCGCTATGACAGAGCCGCACTGGCGGCGGGCCAGTGGTGGCGCCTGCTGACTGCCCATTTCGTGCATCTCGACTTCGACCATGCTGCACTCAACAGCCTGGGCCTGGTCCTCATGTGGGCGCTGTTTGCGCGTGACTATCGACCCCGTCATTGGCTCGCCATCCTCATTGGCGCCATAGCCGCTATTGATGCAGGCCTCTGGCTACGCGATTCGACAGTCGCGTGGTACGTGGGTTCCTCAGGCGTACTTCACGGCATCATGGCCGCTGGCACACTCGCACATTTGCGACGCCGCGATCTGGATGGCTGGATACTCGCCGTCTTCATCGTGGTGAAGCTCGTGTACGAGCAAAGTGCTGGTGCGCTGCCATTCACCGACAGTCATTCCGGTGTGGTGGTCGATGCTCATCTGTTCGGCACGTTGGGAGGTGCCGGGATTGCTGCTTTCCTCGAGCCGAGGATGGAGCCGCTATAATCCCGCGGATTTGCTGACGATCGGGCGAACGCCCGCCTATTGGGAGATTCGATGTCCTTTGCTTTCGTGTTCCCCGGCCAGGGGTCCCAGTCCATCGGCATGCTTTCGGGGCTGGCGCAGACCGACCCGGTTGTGCGAGCCACATTTGATGAGGCGTCCGCAGCTTTGGGCTACGACCTGTGGCAGCTGATCCAGGAGGGTCCGAAGGAGCGCCTCGACTCCACCGAGTGCACCCAGCCGGCCATGTTGGCCGCCGGAGTGGCCACCTGGCGGCTTTGGCACCACCGCGGCGGCGCAGATCCCCTCATGGTGTCCGGTCACAGCCTGGGTGAGTTCACCGCACTCGTTTGCGCAGGCGCGATTGATTTCGCCACGGCGATCGACCTGGTCCGATTCCGTGGAAAAGTCATGCAGGAAGCCGTGCCGCAAGGCGAGGGAGCCATGGCGGCGATCCTCGGTCTCGAAGACGCCGACGTCGAACAGGCCTGCCGTGACGCTGCTGGCGGTGAAATCGTCGAAGCCGTCAACTTCAATTCCCCCGGCCAGGTCGTCATCGCCGGCCAGGCCGCCGCGGTGCAGCGAGCGGGCGAGGCTGCGAAGGCGCGGGGAGCGAAGAAGGTCATGCCGTTGCCCATCAGCGTCCCCTCCCATAGCAGCCTGATGCGCAGCGCGGGCCAACGCCTGGGTGAGCGCTTGGCGACCATCGAGATCCGTACCCCTCGAGTTCAGTGTCTGAGCCCGGTAGATGTTGCAATTCATGACCAGCCCGAGGAAATCCGCGCCCATCTGAGCCAGCAGCTTTCGCGGCCCGTGCAGTGGTGGGCTACCGTACGAGCCATTGGGAAAGCGAGCGTCTCGCAAATGATCGAATGTGGCCCCGGCAAGGTACTCACCGCGCTCAATCGCCGTATTGAGAAGAGGCCGGGCCTGGAATTCATGGCACTCGAGGATCCGGCGTCCTTGGACGCCGCACTGGCCGCCACCCAGCTCACGACAGAAGGGGCTGCTCATGCTTGAGAATAAGGTGGCGCTGGTGACGGGTGCCTCACGCGGTATCGGCAACGCCATTGCCATGGCGCTGGGCGGAGCAGGGGCCACCGTGGTGGGTACCTCCACGAGCGCCGAAGGGGCTTCAGCCTTCTCCATGAGCCTGGCGTCGCACGGATACAACGGCCGCGGTGCAGTATTGGATGCCGGCAACGGGGCCTCGATTGATGCCCTCATGCACGACCTCGAGGCGGCTGGCCAGATGCCAACCATCCTCGTGAACAACGCGGCTATTACCCGCGACACGCTCCTGCTGCGCATGAAACCGGACGACTGGGACCAGGTGCTCGCCACCAACCTGACGTCGGTGTTTCGACTGTCGAAAGCCTGTCTGAAACGGATGATGAAGGAGCGGCATGGCCGCATCGTCAACCTGACATCGATCGTGGGCGTGACGGGCAATCCCGGGCAGGCCAATTACGCGGCAGCCAAAGCAGGCGTCCTGGGCTTCACCAAGTCACTGGCACAGGAAGTTGCCTCCAGGGGTATTACTGTCAACGCTGTTGCGCCGGGATTCATTGACACCGACATGACACGTGGGCTCAATGACGAACAGCGAAGCGCACTGTTGGCTCGCATCCCCATGGGGCGCCTCGGCTCCGCCGCGGATGTGGCCGCAACCGTTCTGTTTCTTTGCTCGGAGCCGGCCGGATACATCACCGGCGAGACCCTTCACGTCAACGGGGGGATGTACATGCCGTGACCCCTGATGCACATGCGTTGGGTAAGCGCCACAGCAGGAGCGCGACCGTCACTTTGTGCACAGGAACGCGCGTCATGAGTTTCGCCAGCAAAAACAACCACTCGCATTCCGTTCGAGTGGCAGCCCCGGGGGTGTTCCCCTACAATACCGCGCCCGCGCCGCCGGCCACCGCCGAAAGCAGGTCGCGGGTGTTTACGAGTTAACGACTACAAAAGGACAATGCGCTAATGAGCACAGTTGAGCAGCAGGTCAAAGCCATCGTTGCCGAGCAGCTGGGCGTCAAGCAGGAACAAGTCACGAACGATGCGTCGTTCGTGGACGATCTGGGAGCTGATTCGCTCGACACAGTCGAGCTGGTCATGGCTCTGGAAGAAGAATTCGAGATCGAGATTCCCGATGAGGACGCCGAGAAAATCAC
>Ga0137415_10000020_pt1 | contig 134645 bp, 105 predicted proteins | sample CZODoug3_1_1_16f_FD_183082 | JGI IMG/M metagenome (GOLD analysis project Ga0137415, IMG submission 183082) | Vadose zone soil fungal communities from Angelo Coast Range Reserve, California, USA - CZODoug3_1_1_16fungal (Hybrid Assembly) | ecosystem: Environmental > Terrestrial > Soil > Vadose... | reverse complement strand
TTTCTAGTTCACCCACCCCGACTTCGACCCGCCATTCTTCTTCTTGTCTTCTTCCGGAGGCACGAAATTGCCGAGCTCATCAAACTTCACTTGGCGGTTATGCTCCTCCCGCATATAGACTTCGAACTTCCGCGCGGCCCGGCGGCGCTTCCAGCGGTAGTAGGAATTGTGCAGTCCGTAGTACCACTCGGAAAACGAGAAGCGTCCGAACATCCCCCGGGTGGGAGCATATTTCACGTACAGATAACCGAAGAACAGGCCGCCCAGGTGCGCGAGGTAGGCCGTGGTTCCGCCGCCCCGGATCGCAAACGCGACCGTTACGACGATCAGGATCAGCACGAAATACTTGGCCTTGATCAGGAACGGGAACGGAAAAAGAAAGATCTCGTTTTCCCCGAACACGAGTCCAAAGGCCATCAGGATGGCAAACAGTCCCCCCGAGGCCCCCACGGTTGGGAGGGATGGGTTCGTCAGAATATGGGCGAACGAGAGGATGATCGTCGTCAGGGCGGCTCCGATCACTCCCGTAAAAAACAGTTCCAGGAACCTTCGCGTGCCCCAAGAGCTTTCAAAGGTCGACCCAAACATCCAGATGCCCAGCATATTTCCGAACCAGTGCCAAAAGTCCACGTGGATGAAGCTGTAGGTCACGATCTGCCAGATATTCAGGTGCAGAACCACCGCAGACGGCACCAACCCGATGTGGTAGTAGACCCAGAGAATCGAGTCATTTGTGCCGAAGGCGCTCAGCCCGAGGAATGCGACCGTGTTAATCGCGAGCAACCAGATCACCGCTTTGGTGAACGGTGGGAAGCTCAGCGTCATCTCTCTACCGCTTCGGCGGATCAAATTCTTCTCCTGTCTCGATGCTCGTCCGGATTCAACGGGTGCTCAGCGCTCCGGCTCCGGCACCACCGGCAAACTGGGGTGCCCTTCATTATCAACCGCCCGGACCGCGAAAATCACATTATCTTTGGAGAGTTTCAAAGTAGCCCGCGTGGTGTTCCCGACCTTCTGCGCATGCTCCCACTCGGGACTGCTGGTCGCCCGCCACACGACCTCGTAGAGGCTCGCGCCCCGCGCAGGTTCCCACGTGAGCGTCGTGTCATTTTCCAGCTTGCCGGTGTCAAGCCGAACGTTGGCCGGAGGCGCGGGCGCGGACGCCAGCGACGCCAGGGTAGCCGCATTGACCCGCGCGACGTTGGCCACATAATCGAAATCCACGAACTTCGGCAAATCGCCATACTCGATTCCGTTTTCCGTGCGCACATTCTGATGCTGGTGATTGAAGTCTTCCCGGTACTCCGTAAAGCGCACCGCCGCGAAACCCTGCTGATTGAAGGAGCGGTGATCCCCACCCCTGAGATAGCGGTCCAGCCGGAATATCAGGAGCGGCTTGACCCCGGTTTCGTAGGCCCGGCTTAGGTCTGCGATGTAGCGTGCCAGTTCCCGTGAATTCGAATCGTTCTCACCGCCCAAGCTCCGGATCTGCCGCAATTGTTTCTCGTCGGCCGCCACCGGCACGCCCTCCGAGAACACGCGGACCACACCAGGTTCCTGCTCGGGGCCCTTGTTCCCGCCCACGATATCGTTATTGAGCACCGCTTCGATATTCCATCCTTGCTGCTTCGCGATCTGCGCGAAGTGCTGGCTGCCGTTCAGGCCCTGCTCTTCTCCCGCCACTGCGAGGAAGATGATGGTGGCCGGAAACTTCGGCTTGCTCAGGATCCGCGCGCACTCCAGGCTCACCGCCGTGCCGCTGCCATCATCGTTCGCACCCGGAGCGTCTCCCTGGACGTCGAAGGTATCGCTGTTGCGCGAGTCGTAATGTCCGGTGACCAGCACAATCCGCTGGGCATTCTCGGGATCGGCCCCCTTCAACACCGCGTAAACATTGGTGATCTGGATCGCCTTGGGAATCCGGTCCGCGGGACCTTCCGTGAACGAGTCCGTCTTCACTTCGAGACAGCCGCCACAGTCTTTCGAATAGCGCTCGAACTCCGACTTGATCCATTCGCGCGCAGCGCCAATCCCGTGCCCAGCCGAAACCGAGGCCGGATCCTGTGCCGAGAGCGTCAGGCGGGTCCCGAAGCTAACCAATTTCTCGATGTTAGCCTGGATCCGCTTTGCGGAGATGTCTTTGAGAGCGGCAGCAATTTTCGGGTCTGCCGTTAGACGGTTCCCGGTGGGGTCTTGCGATTGTGCCAACGGAGAGAAAATCAGAACTATCCCAATTACAGCCCGAGGCATCAGAGCTGTGATAGAAAATGTCGGCGCGGTTTTCTTTCTTTCCATGGCAGCGAGCGGGGAGCCCGGGAATGCAAAACAGGCCGTTCGGTGCATCTGTAAAGCTTCCGTAACGTTGGTATCGTCCGAAAATGCAGAGCACTTGACCGCAGGCCCGGGAGAATTAAATATTATCAGGGTATACCCTGGCACGGAGGCATTCATGGTTTATTGTCCCGAATGTGAAAGCGACCTCGACATCGAGGAGGATGAGGTTGACGAGGGTGAAGTCGTTTCCTGCCCCGAGTGCGGCACCGACTTCGAGATCGTGACCGTCAATCCCATCGAACTGAAGCCGGTCGCGGAAGAAGAAGACGAAGAAGAGGAAGAAGAGGAAAGCGAGGACGGTGACCTGTAATCGCCAGCACGCCCCCGGGCTTCAAAATCTCTCGCGCCGCGGCCTCCGGTTTTCCCTATTTCTGCTGACTCTGGCTCTGGTGGGTTTCGTTCGGCCCACCCCCGGGCAGGCCCATGCTCCGCAGGATCCCCGTAAACCATATGCGCTCATCTTCGGCACCGTCTGGGGGCCGGACAACCACCCGGTGTATGGCGTGCCCGTGAAGGTCCGCCGCGCCGATCAGAAGAAGGCCAAGTGGGAACTCTACTCTGACCACCGCGGCGAGTTTGCCCTGAGGTTGCCGGCGGGGAAGGCTGATTACGTAATCTGGGCCGACTTAAGTGGATTTAAGTCGTTGAATAGAACGCGGTTACAGCCGGGCGAGGAGGTTACCGTCCACATCGAATCGGATGAACGCACTGACATCGGTCTGCATCTAAAGTAGTGGGCAGTGGTAAGGTGTTTCTGGGAGAGATCGATGCAGAAGGCGTCAGTCGTAGCGTTCCTGCTGCTGGTGGTCGGCCTTGCCGCCGCTGCCAGCCCTTTTGACAAGAAGGGGGACAATAGCCGCACCCTGACTGGCAAGGTTATGGACCGCCAGGACGCCCCGCTTCCCAACGCGGTGGTTTACCTCACCAACACGCGCACTCGCGCGGTCAAGACCTATATCGTTGGCGAGGACGGTGTTTACCGCTTCCCGTCGCTTTCTCCGAACATCGACTACGAGGTCTACGCCCAGTTCAACGGGCACAAGAGCGACACCAAGACCGTGAGCCAGTTCGACAATCGCCAGCAGGTAAACATCAACCTCAAGATCGACAATCGCTGAGTCGAACCCAGGGAACGAGCACGCCAAGCTCGGGAATCGGGCAGATTCGCGCTGCGAATCCCGTAAGCTCCTCCCAGCATCTCTAGGGTAGAGACGGAGCTTGTCCGGTTTGAGACGCGGCAAGCTGCGCCTCTACTGCACGCGCTGATCGGCACTCAAGTCCCAATCATTCCCAACCATCCGGAGGAGAGCATGGCCGGTATGAAAGTCGCACAAGTATCGAAGGCTGGCGGGCCGTTCGAGATTGTCGAACGGGATATCCCACAGCCGGGGCCCGGACAGGTTCGCATGAAGGTCGAAGCGTGCGGGATCTGTCACAGCGATAGCCTGGTCAAGCAGGGCTTGTATCCGGGGCTCCAGTTCCCGCGTGTGCCGGGGCATGAGATCAGCGGCCGCATCGATGCCGTGGGAGCAGGCGTCACGCAATGGAAGCGGGGACAGCGTGTGGGTGTGGGCTGGCACGGCGGGCATTGCTTCGTCTGTGAGTACTGCCGGCGCGGAGATTTCATCCTCTGCCAGAACGGCAAGGTCACGGGGATCAGTTTTGACGGCGGCTACGGCGAGTACACCATCATTCCCGCGGAGGCGGTTGCCGCGCTTCCGGATGAATTGTCGGCTGAAGAAGCCGCTCCTCTGCTGTGCGCGGGCATCACCGTCTTCAATGGGATGCGTAACTCGGGGGCCAGAGGCGGAGATCTGGTCGCCGTTCAAGGAATCGGTGGACTCGGTCACCTGGGCGTTCAGTATGCTCGGCAAATGGGGTTCCACACCGTGGCCATTGGGCGCGGCGGCGACAAGGAGCCCCTGGCCAGGAAACTGGGCGCGCACGCCTACCTCGATTCGGGCGCGACCGATGCGGCGGCGGAATTGAGGAAGCTGGGCGGGGCACGCCTGATTCTGGCTACGGCGCCGGATGCAACGTCGATCTCGGCGATCGTGGGCGGCCTCGCGGGCAACGGGAAGCTGCTGATCGTGGGCGTTCCGCATGAACCGATCAGCGTGAGCGTGATGCAAATCGTCAGCGGAAAGAATGCGCTCCAGGGATGGGCGTCGGGCAGCGCCATGGACTCGGAGGACACGTTGCGCTTCAGCGCATTGAGTGGCGTAAAGCCGATGATCGAAAAATATCCGCTCGCGAAAGTAGCCGAAGCCTATGACCAGATGATCAGTGGCAGAGTGCGCTTCCGGGCAGTTCTGACGATGGGGGTCTAGCACTCATCACACAAGCCATTCTTTGACAGGAATCGGCCAGGCTGAGGTTAGAATCTTGCAGATCCAGCGCGCCCTGGCGTTCTTTCCCCCCAACCCGCTGCCTGGGTGGCAAAAGGGAAGGCCGCTGCTGGGCAGCAGCGGCCCCAATGGTTGCAACTCAATCGGGCTCTCTGCGAATCTTCTTTCGGGCGCGCTTTCGCGCCAAAGCTTGCTTCAGTCGGCGCTTCTCGCCCGGCTTCAGGTAGTAGGAGTGACGCTTTACTTCCTTAATGATGTCTTCCGTCTGAACTTTGCGCTTGAACCGACGGAGGGCGTTCTCCAGGGACTCGCCTTCTTGCAATCGAACCTCTGCCACACTCATCACCCCCAAACCAGTCCTAATCGGACACACTAAAGCTTACCCCATTTCCACCATGCTCCGTCGAACTAATTGCCCAATGACACGCTGGTCAGAGGGGATCGATGTGAGCCAACGGAAGGACGTTTCGGCAAACCATGGATGGAACGGACTCGGGCGACTGCTGTCGCCATTTTACCCACCCACCTCAGGATTGCTGCCTGGCGAGTTGTGAGATGAGGTCAGGCCCGGGGCGACGGCGAGGAAGTCCGCCGGAGCACCGTGTAAATCTATCCTGGCGCGATGTTACCGTCGTTACGTCGTGGTACCTCAACAGCACAGACTTGGCCCCAACATTGCGACAAACTAGCTCCCGGAGGTTTCCTTCGTCGTGTTGCGGCTTGATTATTTATCCTGCGTGCTGACAGTTCTTTCTACGATCCTGGTGGGCAAGCGGTGCTGGGAAGGCTGGGCGCTGGCCGTCGTGAACAGCGTCATCATTTGCATCATCGGGCTCAAGACGTCACAATTCGGCTTCGTCCCCGCAAATCTCTTCTGCATTGTTTTGTACGCGGTGAACCTGTGGACCTGGCGCAAAGTGGAGCCCTGACAAGAGCAAAAGGCCGCCAAGGCTGGCGGCCTCTCCCCGTTTCGGAGCCATCGCGCGGGCCGGCGTGCCCGCGCCACCAAAGCTAGTTGTTTTCGCCGCCGCCGCGCTTCCATGAAATCAGCTCGCCAATCGTCGAACTGGTGCTCGAGGTTGAGACCGGGTGCTTGTAAGCCTCCACTTCCGAGCGTGAGGCTTCTTCGCCCACCGCGCGGATGCTGAGACCCACTTTCTTTTCTTCCGGATTCATCTTGATGATCTTGAAGTCGTGCTCCACGCCCGGCTCCAGATGCACCTGCTGGCCGTTGCCGTCGATCGCCTCGGAATTGTGGCAGAGGCCCTCGATACCCTCGGCAATTTCCACGAACGCGCCGAACGTTGCCACGCGCAAGACCTTGCCGTGCACCACATCGCCGACATGATGCTGCTGGAAGAACGTCTCCCAGACATCGGGCTGCAGCTGCTTCACGCCCAACGAAAGGCGGCGCTTATCAGGCTCGATGGCCAGGACCACGGCCTTCACGCGATCCCCCTTCTTCAGGACCTCCGACGGATGCTTCACCCGCTTGGTCCAGCTCAGGTTACTGACATGGACCAGGCCGTCAATGCCATCTTCAATTTCGATGAAGGCGCCAAAGTCGGTGAGGTTGCGTACGCGGCCTTCCACCTGCGTGCCCACCGGGAACTTCTCGTGCAGGCTATCCCATGGGTTGGTGGCGAGCTGGCGCATGCCGAGTGAAATCCGGCGCTCGGTGGGATTCACGTTGAGCACGATGCACTCGACCTGGTCGCCGACATTGACCAGTTTCGACGGATGCTTCATGCGCTTCGACCAGGTCATCTCGCTCACGTGGACCAGGCCTTCGATGCCCTGCTCCAGCTCGACGAACGCGCCATAGTCGGTGACGCTGATCACCCGGCCGGCCACGTGCGCGCCCACCGGATAGCGGTGCTCGGCGTCGAGCCAGGGGTCCGGCGTGAGCTGCTTGAAGCCCAGCGAGACGCGCTGCTTGTCCTTGTCGAACTTCAGGACTTTTACCTGGATCTGGTCGCCCACGTTCACGAGATCGCGCGGGTGGGTGAGGCGTCCCCAGGACATGTCAGTGATATGCAGCAGGCCGTCGATGCCGCCCATGTCGACGAAGGCCCCGTACTCGGTGAGGTTCTTGACCACGCCGGTCAGGATGGCGCCTTCTTCCAGATGTTCGAGCGTCTTGGATTTCTTCTCGTTCTGCTCTTCTTCGAGCAGCTGCTTGCGCGAAACCACGATGTTGCCGCGCTTCTTGTTTAGCTTGATGATGGCAACTTCGATGGTGGTGCCCTTCATGCCGTCCAGGTTGCGGACGGGCCGCAGGTCGACTTGTGAGCCGGGCAGAAACGCGCGCGCGCCTGCGATGTCGACGGTCAGGCCGCCCTTGATGCGGTCGATGACCAGCGCCCGGATGGGCTTTTTCTCGTTGTACGCCGCCTCGATGTCGTCCCACGCCCGCAGCCGCTGTGCCTTCTGGTGGGAGAGGTTGATGTAGCCCTCTTCGGTCTCACCCTTGTCGCGCATCACGTCGATTTCGTCGCCGGGCTGGAACCGGGGCTTGCCCTCATGGTCCAGAACTTCGGCGAGCGGCAACATGCCCTCGGACTTGGCGCCAATGTCGACGACCACGTGCGTGCCGGTGAGCTTCAGCACCGTACCTTTAATGACGCGGTCTTCGCCGACGGATTCCTCGGCTTCGGTGGTGAAGGTCTCGAGCGCTGCGGCAAAGTCTTCGGTGGTGGCGGTGGACACGGCTGGTTTCTCTTCCTGAGTTGGGGTTGGGGTCGAAGCCGCGGCTTCCGCCTGCGGAGTAGGAGTACCGGGCGCCGCGCCCTCGACTGATACCGCGCTCTGCTCGCTGACAGCGGAAACGGAGGTAGCGGAATCGAGTTCGTGGGCGGTGGTGTCGTCGTACAAGGTCATAGCCTCTCTGGTACCTCGCACTGCTAAGGGTGCGGGACGGATGCGGGCTGTTTGGCGGACTGCCGGAACGGGTCTAAGGTTGTGGTGGGCTCAACCTGGCGGCTGAGCTTAAACAATCCCAGCGTTCGGACGACTAAAGCGAACCCGCGTCCAATGGGAACCCTTCGAGTGTAGCAACCGCTTCGGAACAGTGTCAAACCCCAAAAGCCACCCTGATCCACTCTGGGAGGCCACATCCAACCCAGCTTATGCGCCTATTGGATTTCCTCACCACCAAATCGGATCCAACTTTCTTGAGCGGCCTCGAAATGCGCAAGGACCCCAGAGCCATGGAGCCCTGTGAGGTTCCAGAAAACCATATTCATCTGCTACTCTGCCCTGCAATGGACTATCTCTGGACACCCTGGCGTTACGCCTACGTTACAAGTGCCGAAAAGACGCCGGGATGCATCTTCTGCCAGGTGCTGGAAGCCGGAGATGATGAAAAAGTCCGCATAGCCTACCGCGGAAAGCACTGCTTCGTGATCCTGAACACGTACCCCTACACACCCGGCCACGCGATGATCGTGCCCTACGAACACCTGGACGAGCTGCAGAAGCTGCCGGCCGAGGCAGCCCACGAAATGATGGGGTTATCGCAGAAGATGGAGGGTGTTTTACGGCAGCTTTACCACCCCGATGGCGTGAATCTGGGGATGAACATCGGAAAAGCCGCCGGTGCGGGCGTGGCCGGCCACATCCACATGCACGTGCTGCCGCGCTGGGTGGCGGATGCGAACTTCGTCAGTGTGATCGGGGAGACGCGCATGTTGCCGGAGACGCTGGAAGTGACTTGGAAGCGGATCAAAGACGCTCTTAGCACCTAGCCCGTTGGCATTTAGCCGGGTCGCGCGTCATGGGGATTCCAATGCCGGCTTCCCGACAGCGCATGGTCGCTAGTGTTGCGCGAATACGACCCTCTTAATTTTGCGGCCGACACGCACCGTCATCACGTTTCCGACATCCCAGAAGATCACTGCATCGGTTTTCACCTCGCCATCGATCTTCACAGCTTTTTGCTTGATCTTTCGCACTGCGTCGCTCACAGAGTCCGCGAGGCCGATTCTGGCGAGTATCTTGTCCAGCCGGAGACGCCTTTCGGGCTGGCTGAGGATTTCCGTTGCTGCTCCAGCAGCCTCAACCTCAGCGACCGGGACCGTGGCGGACTCGAGTTCTTCGGGTGTCTCATTCTTCTGGAACTGCCTCGCCCAATCCTCGCCGGCCCTGGTCCCCGCCTGGGCGGAGTGGAAGTCGCTTACAATCTGGCGAGCCAAGTCCTTCTTCAGGGCCATCGGGTGGGCCGCGCCCGTTGCCGTCTCGTGCTTCATCTTCTCGATGCTGGCGGGCGACACATCCGTGAGCAGCTCGTAATACCGCCACATCATCTCGTCGGAGATTGACATGACCTTGCCGTACATTTCGAGCGGCGGCTGGTGGATGCCGATCGCGTTGTCCAATGATTTCGACATCTTGTTCACGCCGTCGAGGCCTTCGAGGATGGGCGTCGTCAGCACCACCTGCGACTCCTGGCCATAGGCGCGCTGCAGGTCGCGGCCCACAAGTAGGTTGAATCTCTGGTCGGTGCCACCCAGCTCAACGTCGGCTTCAAGCGCGACCGAGTCGTAGCCCTGGGCGAGCGGGTAGAGCAACTCGTGCATGGCAATCGGTTTTTCTTCCAGGAAGCGCCGGTGGAAGTCCTCGCGCTCGAGCATCTGGGAGACGGTGTACTTGGCGGTCAGGCGGATGAAGTCCTCGGCGCTGAACTTCGAGAACCAGCGGCTGTTGAAGTCGACGACCGTCTTCGCCGATTCGAGAATCTTGAAGACCTGCGCCTTGTAGGTCTCGGCGTTCCGGTCGATCTGTAGGCGCGTGAGCGGCGGGCGCGTGGCGGAGCGGCCGGTGGGATCGCCGATCATGCCGGTGAAGTCGCCGATCAGGAAGATGACGGTGTGGCCGAGGTCCTGAAAGTGTTTCAGCTTGCGCAGCAGGACGATGTGCCCCAAGTGAAGGTCGGGCGCGGTGGGATCGAACCCGGCTTTGACCTTCAGCGGCTTGCCGGTGGCGCGGGATTTTTCGAGCTTCGCGCGCAGTTCGGATTCGCGGATGATTTCGGCGGAGCCCTTTTTTATGTAGGCGAGTTGTTCGTCAACCGGGGCGAAGGTGGCCATGCGGTTTGATTATAGCGAGTGTTTATGTGGCGAAGTTTCTGGTAGTCTCGTCGCGCGAAAATGCGGGCTGCTGCCATCTTCGGGCCGGGGTCGTCCACGCGCGACCTGAAACCATTCCGGGAAGTGCCGGTGACCGAGTGGGTGGTCGGGCTGCCCTCGAGCGCAGCGGAACTGGACGCGATTCTCATTTTCGGCGGCGACGGCACGGTGCATCGTCATCTCGGCGCACTTGTGAGGCTCGGCCTGCCTGTGCTGGTAGCCCCGGCCGGCAGCGGGAACGATTTTGCCCGGGCACTCGGCCTGCGCCGGGTGCGGGATTCGCTCCATGCCTGGCGCAAGTTCGCGTCCGGCGGGGCGAATGTCCGGACGACCGACCTGGGGATCATCACGCCGCTCGGCGCGGTGGGCGAGGCGCAATCCCAGCGGAGTGTTCACTACTTCTCTTGCGCCGCGGGCGTCGGCCTCGATGGAGAGATTGCGCGGCGCGCCCAAGCGCTTCCGCGGTGGCTGCGCGGTCACGGCGGATACGCGCTGAGCTTGGCGCCCGCCCTGCTGCGCTTCCAGCCTTTCGGGTTGAAGTTGAGTTTGTCGCAGGCAGAAAGCTTTCATGAATTCATCGCGCAAAACGAGCAAACATTGGTGGTGGCCGTCTTCGCGAATACACCGGTCTACGGTGGCGGCATGCGAATTGCGCCCAGAGCGAAGATGGACGACGGGCAGCTCGATGTCTGCCTGATCCACGACATCCACAAGCTCAAGCTGGTGGGCGTTTTTCCCACAGTGTATTTCGGACGGCACCTCGGGATCCGCGAGGTTGAGTACTTCACCGCCGAGCGAGCGCGTGTGGAAACCGATCGCCCCCTGGACGTCTATGCGGACGGGGAGTACGTGTGTGGCACGCCGGCCGAAGTCGGTGTTGCGGGCGGAGCGCTGCGCGTGGTCGTTCCCTGAGCCTCAAACGAATCCGCCTCCATCTGCGTAGATCTGCGGCCTGCCGCATCCCGTTCGGATACACCAATATCTTGCTGGCCTCGCCCGTCTTCAGCCGTTCCATCCCCAGCGAGAAGTCTTTCAGAGCGATGCGGTCGGTGATCACCGGGCGGAGGTCGAGCTTGCCGCTCTTGAGCAACGCGGTCATCTGATGCCGGCCGTTGATGCCCTGGATGGTGATGCCTTTGAAAATAATGTCTTCGGGAAAATTCAGTGAGATGGGTTGGGAGGTCAGGCCGAGGAGGGAGATGCGTCCGCCGCGCCGCACGATGTCGAAGGCGGTTCGAATCGCGCTCGGATGACTGGCTATTTCGAGCACCACGTCCACCCTAGCCCACCGGTGCGCTCCATCACGATCGAATTCGCGTCTGCCTTCGACGGAATCGACTACCAGGTCGGCCTTCATCTGCCGGGCGATGTTGCGCCGGTGTTGGTTTACTTCAATGGCAGACACTTGCGCCGCACCACAGCCCCTGCGACGGCGATGGCGAACAATCCGATCGGGCCGCAGCCCCGTGATGGCCACGGTCTTGCGGCAATCTCGCCTGCCAGCACGGTGTGCACGGCATTGCCCAGCGGGTTGAGGATCGACGCATACTCCTGCGGAATCTCGGGATTGAGTTTCCAGATGTTCGACTCTGGAGTCACCACCTATTCAGCGAACGCTCCATCGGCATCCACGCCGATGATTTTCACGTTCTGGCAGATCTGCGCTTCCCCGGTGCCGCTTTGCAGGCACTTGCCTCAGACCGCGTACATCTCGGTCGAGACAAAATCGTCTTGCCGGACGCTGGTGACCTCGTCGCCACAGGCCACCACCTCGCCGCAGAACTCGTGGCCCGGAACCAGTGGGGGATGAATCCGGCTCTGGGTCGACCGGTCCCGTTCGTAAATGTGCAGATCGGTGCCGCAGATGGAGGCAACTTGACTTTGACGAGAACGTCGGCGCGTCCAAACCCTGGGATCTTGACCTCGCGAACGTCCACGCCCGGCGCGGCCTCCGGCTTGACCACCGCCAGCATGGTTTTGGCATCCCTCAGGAGTGCAGGACTATGTAAGCAAACCGACAATTCTAGCCCCGGGTCAACCAAGCTACGGCTTATGGGTGGTTGGCTCTTGGGCCGTGACCGGGGCGCGTTTCCGGGCTTCTTCCATCCACATCCGGTTCAATTCTTCCGACTTGCCCCGCGGCACGCTGAGCGTCTTCCACTCGGCCGAGCGCAGATGTTTCGCCAGGAATACGATTTGCCCGACGTGGTAGGCATAGTGCGCCACCTGCCGGTTCAGCGCCTGCAGCGTGGTATGCGGTTCCCCCCGGATGGAGACCGTTCGCATCAGGTCGTCCGGCTTCAGTGATTCCACCGCGGAGAACACGCACGCCCAGCCCTGCTCCCACCATTGCCTGACATCTGCACGGGTGGTGTTCGCGGTCAACTCAAATTCCTGGTCGCGATGGCGGTCGGGTTTTTCGCCATCGGAGGTCAGAAAATCGGTAAACCGCGACCGCATGTTCCCGGCGAGATGTTTGACCAGGATCGCGATGGAGTTCGCCTCCGGATCGAGCGTGACGAAGAGTTGGCCGTCTGTCAGTTGAGCGAGGGCGCCTTCGCCCAGGCGCTTGTGCCCGCGAAACTGGCGGCGGGCTTCGTCCAGGTAGTGAGCCGCGATGGGGTCCATGACGGTCTAATCATACCGTTCTAGGCAGATTCGGTGCTCTGCGTTTGTGAGCCGGGTCTGGTGCCGTCCCCTGAAGAGGACTCCGACTGCGGCGGGCCAACGAACCGGCATGGACGTGCGGGGCTCGCGGCTGGCGTCCCGGCGGGACTCACTTGCGTTCTCTAGACTTGCCAAGTCGAAGTCAAGTACTTCCCCAACCGCCACCGCCGGGCGTCTCAATGCGGATCCGCTCGCCCTTGCGCAGACGGATGTTGAACTTTCCCGGCAACTGCTGCCTGGAGCCATCGGCGCGTTCGATGGTCGCTTTCCCCGGTGCACCATCGGCCCCGCCATTCAACCCCCAGGGTCCACGAGTGCGCCGGTCGGCCAGCAACGTGACTTCGGCATCGGTGAGCACCTCCAGCTCGCGCACGATGCCATCCCCTCCTCGATGTTTCCCCGCTCCTCCGCTGCCCGGCCGCAGAGAATACCGGCGCACGCGCAGTGGATAGGCATACTCCAGCGCTTCGGCGGGAGTGTTGAGGGAATTCGTCATGTGGGTGTGCACGCCGGAGACGCCATCTTTCGTGGGCCGCGCGCCCATCCCGCCGGCAATGGTTTCGTAGTAGGCGAACGGCTCCTGGGTGCGCGGATCAATGCCCGCGATCGTCAGGTTGTTCATCGTGCCGGAGGCGGCCGAGGGAATCCGGTCCGGTATGGCCTGCGCCAGGGCGCGGAGCACGACGTCCACGATGCGCTGCGAGGTCTCCACATTTCCGCCCGCCACCGCCGCAGGCGGTCGCGCGTTGACGACGGTGCCTTCGGGCGCGATGACGCGAATCGGTTTCATCAGTCCAGCGGCCGCCGGAACATCTTCTGCGAGCAGACAACGAAATACATAGAAGCACGCGGAGTACGTGATGGCCTCCACCGCGTTGATGCTGCCCTCGACCTGCGGATCGCTGCCGGTGAAATCCAAGGTGACCATGTGGGGCATGGGCGCCCGTTCGGTGCGCTGCGCTCGTTCCGGGCGAGCCCCGGCTGGCAATCGCTTCCCAGATTTGTGCAGGGTCACGGCCACGGCGATCTTCACTGGCTTTTCGCTGATTCCGTCGTTGTCGAGGAAGTCTTCCGCACGATAGGTTCCCGCGGGAACTCGCTCCAGAAATACCCGCATCATCTCTTCCGAGTAAGCCAGCAAATCCGCGGCCGCGCGTTTCGCTCGCGGCAGAGTGTAACGCGAGCAGATCTCCTCGAGCCGGGTCGCACCCGTATGGCATGCCGCGATCTGTGCGCCCAGATCTCCTTCCCGCTCTCGCGGGGTACGCACGTTGGTCAACAACAGGGCCAAGATGTCGCGATCGATCCTGCCGCCGCGCAGGATCTTCACCGGGGGAATCCGGAACCCTTCCTGGTAGATCTCTCGACAGAGGCCCATCGATCCCGGATACGTGCCGCCGATGTCGGCGTGATGCGCGCGCGAAGCCACGTAGAAGTCAGGGGTTCGCGGGCGGGTGCGCCCGCTCCCCACAAACACCGGAGCCACCAGCGTGATGTCGGGAAGATGCGTGCCTCCACAGAACGGATCGTTCAACATCACCATGTCGCCCGGCGTGAGTTCAGTTTGCTCGATCGCCGCGTGCACCGACATGGGCATCGAGCCCAGATGCACCGGCATGTGGTCGCCCATCGCGATGACCTGGCCGTGGGCGTCGAATACGGCGCAAGAATAGTCACGGCGCTCTTTGATGTTGGGCGAAAACGCGGTGCGGCGCAGCGCGGCTCCCATTTCTTCCGCAATCGAGTGATAGAGATTTTTGAAGATTTCGAGTTCGATGGGATCGCGTTTCATGCCAGAACCGAGCTGCGGCAGCCAGTGTACTAAACACCCAAGGTCCAGCAAGCCGTCGTCGCTCCCCGACGGAGAGTGCAGAAATGTGTTGACATGGTTGTACCACTGCCGCAATATCTTGTATTAACAGGTGAGCCCATACCAAGTGTTGGGTTATCGGCAGTGGGCTAGGGCCCAACCGAGGACACCTTGCAAGGGAAAAAGTTCACGGAGGAAATCACTTTCATGGCAACCAAGAAAAAGGCTGCAAAGAAGAAAAAGAAACACTAAAAGAAATACTAACCGTCCGCGAGGCGTAACCTCGCACAGGCCCAAGGAAATCCACGAAAGCCTCCCAGGAGAAGCACCTCCTGTGAGGCTTTTTCGTTTGGTCGGTGGTCGCCCGTGGTTGGCGATACACAAAGACAGGCAGGTTCCAGTTTTTTTCGCCTTCTCGAAATCCCGTTCCGCCCTGGAACTTTGCACCACCCACGACCCAGCCAACGATAAACGACCAACGGGCAGCGACGGGTCCAGGGCACGAATTGGGGGTTGTTCGGCGACTCGCATCGTGCTAGAAACGGCTAAGGCAGGAATTCTGGCCTTCCTGCGAAGCGGGCGCCACCTCTCACAGGCCGTATGAGTCCGAAGAAGAAGAACGGCAAATCGAGCAAAACGAGTGAAATCCTGATCCCGGAGAAGCTGTATTTCCGCATCGGTGAAGTCGCCCGCCTCTGTCGCCTCCCGGCCTACGTCCTGCGCTTCTGGGAAACCGAGTTTTCCCAGCTCAAGCCCGTGAAGAGCAGCACTGGTCAACGCATGTATCGCAAGCGCGATGTCGAGAGCGTGGTGCGCATCAAGCGCCTGCTTTACGAAGAGGGATACACCATCGCGGGCGCACGCCAGCATCTGCGCGGCGAAGGCAAGACCGACAAGACGCAGGTTACGCTTCCGTTCCCGACCCACTCACCGAACAACCTGCGGCACATTCGCCAGGGCTTGCAGGAGATTCTGACGATTCTCTCTCCGCGCCGCTAGCCTGCTGGCGCAGCGAACTTTCGCAGTCTCTTCCCGTCTCGGGATGTCCCGCGCTCTGCCGTGATGCAGACGCTTGCATTTCCGCCCTTCCCGGCAAGGTGGAGTCAGGAGTCGGCATGATCCGGGTGCTCCTCCATCACGAGGTTGCTGACCACCAGAGCTGGAGTGCGGCGTTCGATTCCGCCATCGACGTCCGCCATGCAGGCGGCGACGCACGGCCGCCTCCTCCGCACGGCCGGCGAGCCGAACGACCCCGCGCGCGCAGGGCTCGAGGAACGCGGAAGATCTGCGCAAGAAAATGAACCAGGCAGGAGTGGCGGGAGTTCCCTGAGATCCACTCCCGGGCGGAAATGTATTCGATTTACCGCAGCGCGGCCGATTGAGTATTTTTGAGATGGACGCACCGGGATTAGTGTTCGGGCGCTGAAATTCAGCCTTTGGGGTCGGCTGCGTTGCCAGTATTCGCCGGTTCGTCGAGCAAGATGCGGCTGGCGCGCTGAGTCTCCTGAATGAGCGCACGTTGTTTCGTAGTTTCAGTTTCGCCTTCTCCCGACATCACCGAACCTGCCGCGAGCGCAAAACGTAGAGCATCTTTCTGATCGTCGAAGTAGAGGATTACCTGACTGGCCGCCATTCACACTTCTCCTGAGTCCAAAAATCGTGGCGCGCGCAAATCGCTGCCATCATTCTCCTGCCATCATTCTGAAGAGCAAACCGGTCGGCAGAAAGTGTCGTTCTTGGTACCGGGAGGCTGAAAATGGGGCAAGCCTTCGATTAAGCTGGGAGCCAGCCGGGGTGCCGGTTCGGGAATCAAAAGGGGCTCGCCGTGAAACGACTCACCCTGTTCTACCTGCCGCTATTGCTGGTGCCCTTCCTCGCCGAGGCCCAGGACAAAACCCGCATCGCTGCGTTGGAGAACTCCTGGAACCAGGCCGAGTTGCACAACGACGCCCACGCCGTCGACCTGCTGCTGGCCGACGACTTCGTCATGACCGTCGCCGACGGCTACACCCTGAACAAGACGCAGATGCTCGCCTCGGTACGCGACACCTCCTACCGGCCCGATGTGCTGCAGTCCGACAACATGGAAGTCCGGATGTACGGCAACACCGCCATCGTAACCGGATCGTACCTGGAAAAGGGCAAGGACAAGGGCAAGCCATTCGAGCGCCGGGGCCGCTTCACCGACACCTGGATCAACCTTGCCGGACAGTGGCGCTGCGTCGCCAGCCACTTCAGCGTGAAACCGTAGGGGCTGCCCATCGATTGCGGTCGGGAGGGCTGCGGAAAACGCCAATCACGACAACTGGCAGTCAGCACTTCTTCAGTATGCCCGTTACACAGCCAGCGACATTCATTTCACGGCCGCGACAGGCACAGAAGGTCCGAACACTAAGGGTCGATCGAAAAAGCTCAACACCTCGTGTTGGAAGCGCCGGTGGTTTTTATCGAGCATCAGGAGGCGCCCTCCGCGTCGGGAAGAAGAACGTATCTCTTGTCGCGGGTCTTAAGTTGCGAATAGAACGGCAAGAGATCTTCCTCCTTCGCAGCGAAGTCATTCTCCCCGTGAATGATCATGGTGGGTACAGTAATTCGAGCCGGATCCAGGATGGCCAGATTCTTGTATTCGACGAAGTTGTTCGGCCTTTGCGGATCCATCTCGAAGCCCACCTTGACGCTTTCTTCAACCACGTCTTCTTCAAACTGACCCTTTACGAAATCGCAGCGAAAGTCTTCTTCCGTAGTGGCGCGGTATGGAGAGAGAGGCTGTCCACGGTTCTTCATTCTCTTCCGGTTGAATTCCCGAAACTCCGCCGTCCCCTTCCAAAAGCCCGCGTAAAGGACCAACTTCCCCACTTTCTCGGGATGTTCCATGGCAAAAACCCCGACTCTCTGTGTGCCTGCGGAGCCGCCCAGCAGGTTGATCTTGCTCACCCCTCTCAACTTCGTGATGTGCTCGGCGGCCGCAGCAATGTCGGCTGCGGCCGAATGGGAGTCCACCCAGTCTTTGGCTGTTTTATCGGAATGACCGTAACCATGACTGTCGATGGCCCAGACGTCATAGCCATTCTGAGCGAGAAAATCCATCAGGGAATAGTCACGAATTTGCAGGTCGTACAGTGACCGGCCCGACCGCGTGCCTCCATGAACAAGGAGCGCCACTTTCCCGGTGCTCGCGAAGGACTGCTCCTGATCTTCCCGGTATTTTTCCCACAGATAGATTCGCAGGCCGTCCCGCATCACGTACGCTTCTCTCTTCTGAATCGAAGCAATACTCGTAGAGGGATTGGGCGCCGCCTTTGTCTGGCCATTCGAATGGACCACCGACGCAGCCGCCAAGAAGAGAGCGAACAGTGCGGGAGTGCTTGCTTGCAACGCTTCGTTCATGGCCTGGTCCTTTTCTTGGTCGTGCCGCTCGGCTCGATCAATATTTCGATTCCCGCCGTCGTGCGATAAAGCCGCGGTCTGGGGGACCACGGTGTCGAGGTGGGTGCCGACGATCTGGGCAGCGGAATTGATACCCCACGCCGATGGACAGGCAACGCCGGGGGAGTCGATGGTCATAAACGATGCGCACCCCTGTGAGGAATCCGTGGGTCGCGCCGTTCGCGCCGGCGTAAGCCCCGCGATTGGGCCATCCTCGTTGATGAGGTTCGCCTGGGGGAGCGCTGCAAGGGGAACGTCGAAACTGGCGAAGTGGCCCTTCGAACTCACGAACCCGGGCCCAGGAGAATTTATGTCAGGATCCCACACTCCGACGGCATTCCCCTCTTGGTGGATGCTCAAAATGCTCGTATCGGCAGAGTCGGGAAAGTTAACGTCCGAGAACGAACCTCACCCCCCAGGCGTCAACGTCTTCTATCGCTACTCGCGTCTGAACTCCCCCGTACAACCTTTGACAGATACCCAACTCTCCAAGAGGCGGGTATATTGGTAGAAACTCTGGCTGCCATCTCACCCGAAGGAGAGAAGAAGAAATGTCTTCCTTATTGCGGCAGTTTGTCCGCGTAGCCACGGCTTGCACGCTCGGCATTGTGTTCGCAATCCCGCAGGACGCGCTGGCGCAGAGCCATGTCGTCAGCCTGGCCGAGCTGCAGAGCGCGACCGTCGCCTCCACCCAGGCGCGGCAGCGGAATATTGAGGCGATTCGCCAGTTCGTCTCCTCCCCAACCGCCGAGAAAGCGCTGAAGTCCGCGCACATCGACACGAAGCAGGTGAAAGACGCTGTTTCGCGTCTGAACGATCAGGAACTCGCGCAGTTGGCCGAGCGGAGCAGCAAAGCGCAAGCGGATTTCGCGGCCGGCAATCTGAGCGACCGAGACCTGATTATTATCCTTGTTTGCATCGCAGCGCTCATTCTGATCATTGTGGCGGTGCGGTAGGCGCTCCAATGCTTGGGAGCATCCTCAGGATGGGGACGGGTTTTCTGTGTTTGAGCGGCTTTTTGCTGGCCGCCGATCCCGTTGATGTGTGGCTGGATGTTCCCTTCGTGAAGCAGGAAAAAAACGGCTGCGGTGCTGCCAGCGTTGCGATGGTGATGCAATTCTGGCAGCGCCAGCTGGGACAGCCGGCGGCCGCGAGCTCGGACGCCGGGCAGATTCAGCGCGCCCTGTATTCTTCTCGGGCGCGCGGGATCTACGCCTCTGACCTGGAGCGTTACCTCGAGCAGAGTGGCTTTCGCACCTTTGTGTTTCAAGGCGGGCAGAGCGATCTTCGGCAGCATCTGGAGAAAGGCCGTCCACTCATCGTTGCGCTGAAACCCCGCGGCCATGTCCCGCTGCACTATGTCGTCGTCACCGGGCTGGAGGCCGGGCAAAACCTGGTCTTGCTCAACGACCCCGCGGAGCGCAAGCTGCTGAAGCAGGAGCTGGCGAGTTTCGAAAAAGAATGGAAAAGAGCTGGCAATTGGACGTTGCTGGCAGTGCCTCAATCCAAGGGCGCATCCTCCGCGCGCTAGGCCTCGTTTTTGTTCTGCTCGCAGTTGCTTTGTCAGGCTATAGCCAGCCCTCTTCCCTTCCCGCTGACGGGAATCTCACGGCCAAGATCAAGCAGCTTTTTGCGGAAGAGCGCTGGGAGGACGTCGTCCGCGAAGTGCCGGCTGTCTCCAACCGCGACGCTGACCTCGACTACTACGCAGGCAGCGCGCTCGCGCATCTGGGCCGTTGGGACGAGGCACAACAAGTTCTGCTCGCCGGACAGCACCTGGTTCCGCGCGACAAGCGCTTCCCGATCGAACTCGCCGGTGTCGCCTTCAGGCAAAAACGGCTTCCCGCTGCGGCCGTTTGGCTGCGTCGTGGCCTGCGACTTGATCCCACCGATGCCTACGCCAACGATTTCCTCGGAACCGTCTATTTCCTTGAAGGCAATCTCGAAGCTGCTCTGAAGTACTGGAACCGGATCTCCAAACCGCAGATCGAGACCGTGCAGCCCGACCACCCTCTGCGTATCCACCCGGCTCTGCTCGATCGCGCGCTCGCCTTCTCTCCGGCAAGTGAACTGCGTCTCTCGGACCTGCTGACCAGCCAGGAGCGCGTCGAGCGGCTGGAAGTTTTCCGGGCCACCCGGTTCCGGCTGGAGGCGCGCCCGGATGGCAAGTTCGATGTGGTCTTGAATCTCCAGGAGCGCAACGGCTGGGGCAGCAATGTCTGGGAATCGCTCCTGTCCACCTTCAGCGGGGTGGCGTATCAGACGCTCTATCCGGCGTACTGCAACCTTGGCGGGTCGGCGATCAACATCGGCTCGCTGGTGCGCTGGGATGTCGAGAAACGCCGGCTCGAGGGTAGGCTCACGGCGCCGCTGCATGAGAATCCGAAGTGGCGCTACCGCCTCGGCTTCGACTTGCGCAACGAGAACTGGGACATTCGAGATTCCTTCGCAGGCCCTGCGCCCGTGCGGGGCGCACTGAATCTACGCCGCGAAGCCGCCAGCGCAGAGATAGCTTCGTTCAACAGCGGTCGCTGGGGTTGGTCAACCGGCGTTGAGTTCTCCCATCGCGACTATCGCAGTGTTGTTTCCGGCTCCACGCTCACTCCTGCATTGCTGCTGGCTGGTACCCAACTCAAGCCGTTCGCGCAAATCCACTACGACTTGTTGCGCGTGCCCGAACACCGATTCGTGCTCCGCACCGGCGCTTCGTCCGAGCTGGGACGCATCTGGTCACAGTCGTCCCATGCCTTCGCCAAGCTGCAGGGGTCGATCGACGCGCATTGGCTTCCCCGGTCAGAGGGCGACGACTACGAAACACGAATGCAGATTCGCAGTGCAGGCACCTCCGGCCAAGTCCCTTTTGACGAGTTCTACATGCTGGGCCTGGAGCGCGACAACGATCTCTGGATGCGCGCCCACATCGGCACGCGGGATGGCCGCAAGGGCAGTGCTCCTCTCGGCCGGCGCTATTTCCTTTTGAACTCGGAGATCGACAAGAACCTCTACAGCAGCGGACTGATGACCGTGAAGCTCAGCCCGTTTCTCGACAGCGGGAAAATCATCGATCCTTCCGGCAACCTGGGATCCCAGAAGTGGTTGTGGGATGCCGGCCTTCAGGCCAAGCTGCGCGCGTTGGGCGTGGGGGTTGCGTTTGTGTATGGCAAAGACCTGCGCAGCGGGAACCATGCGTTCTACTTCACGGCGGGACGGTGAGCAAGAAAGTCAGGCCTCGGCACCACCCATCACGGGGGAGCCGAGGTTCTTACTGCCGAACAACGATTCCTTACCGCGCGCGCCCTAATTCGACATAGTCCCGCCCGCCATACAAGCGGTACTTGCCACCCGTGCTGACGATCTGCAACGGAACCGGCCGCTTGATCTCGGTGTCTTTGGCGGACGATGCCTGGAGCGCGTCATGTGCGCCCAGATCCATCGCGAGGAACTTATCCCCGGCCAGGAATCCAAAGCCGTAGGCGCCCGCGGGCAGCTTTTGTCCGCCGATCTCAAGCGCCACCTCGGTGATCAGATATCCCTGGTACTTCTGCCGAATATCGGAAGAGTACCCGGAACTGTCGACCAGTCCCGCCAGGACGTAGACATCATCGCCGAACCGAATACCCCCCGTATTCCGCATCTGCACCGGCGCTACCTGTCCGCGGAAAAAGACCTGGTCGGGAAAGAGTTTGCCCGTAATCTCGGACGCTTTGAGTGCCGCCTCTTTTCCCTCCCGCGGACCGGCAAGGACGGACGGGAACTGCACGATCCCCAGACAGACCAGAACGGCGGACGCAGCCCATATCTTCGTGCGACCCATGATGGAATTCTCCCTTCGATAGCACGCAGGATTTTCAAATGACGTCGGCCGCTATTCTAGCTGGCGGGAGCGATTTGGCAGAAATTGTGCGTGGAGAGCGGAGGGGTGGATCCGAAACCGGGGGGAACCCAGTTCCAAAATGGGAAATAAACGGCGCGATGGAGCGCGAACACAGCCGCGTCGGTGAGCCGCTCTTACTCGAACTGCCTGCGAAACCCGGCCAACTCCTGCTTCAGATCTGAAATCTCTTTATGAAGATTCGCGACTTCCTCTTCCAGGCGCGTGATCCGATCGCTGTCAGCCGAATCGGGCGCGGCTTCAGCCTCCTGGGCGGCGGGTGCTTCCCAGCTGGCTTGTACTCCGGCCAACAAATGCGCATAGCGCGCTTCCTTCGTACCCGGCTGGCGGGGAAGCATCTTCACCAGCGGCTCTTCGCGCGTCATCAGCTTCTGCAAGGTAGATTGCACATCCGTCAGATCTTCGAAGCGGTGCATGCGTTCTGTGCGTCCGCGCAACTCGCCCGGCGTTTGGGGACCGCGGAGCATGAGCACGCACAGCACGGCCGTCTCGCGGCGCGTGAAGTTGAACGCCTCCTGCATGCGGTGCTCGTACTTGGGCACACGGCTGTCGGCTGTGCTGGCGGTGCCTGCCAGTCCCTTTTCGTTCAGTGAGTGCAGCGCCCGCCGCACCGTCTCTTCGTTCAGGCTCATGACCGGATCACGGTTCGACTTCTGGTTGCACGCGTTGACCAGCGCATTGATCGACAACGGATAGTAATCGGGCGTGGTTATGTCCTTCTCGACCAGGGCGCCGAGGACACGAATTTCGGCTTCATTCAACAGGACATTCGTAGCGCGAAATGCAGTCATAAGGGCAGTTGGGCTCCGGCACGCCGGGCAGGGGCCCGGTGCGCTCCAGGATGCGGGGGACGCGTGGCTATAGTACCGGGCCAGGCCGAGGTCTGCAAAACCACAATGGTAATCATACGAAAGGAACCAGGTTCGAGATTCCGCAAGACCGTCCAGCGGGTCTGAAGAGTAGGGAGGCTAGGGAACGAACTTGCCGAACGTGCGCAGGGTAGCAATTTCTTTGCGGAGGCGCTCGATCTCCAGTTCCTTGCGCCGAAGGACGGTGCGCAGATCGCTACCGTTTGAGGGAGTCGTCGGCTCGGCCGCGACCGGCTTGGCTTTGTCGGCTCCGAGCGGCGTAAGGAACTCCAGGCCAAAGCAGAAGCCCGTCCGGTTGCGGACGATCGCTGCTACCCGGGTGCCAGCTGGCGTCTGAAACTCCAGGTCCATCAGGTCGCCCGGCTTCAGAGGCGCCCCGGCGTAGAGGGTCATCCCGCCCTCGCTCATCTCGATCCCGCGACCTTGCACTGTCAGCTTGGAGTCACCGCCGCGCGGAAACACGCGAACGGGCAGTTCGACCGGATGGCGAGACCAACGGCGCGTATTGACACGCCTGTTTAAAGGGGAGGACATCTTGCACACCGCCACTGTTTGGATGGTATTGCTGTCCGCGAACGGCCTGCAAGATTACGAAGGTTACAAAAAGGCTAGTTACGTTCTTCACTGGGCCTTCAGGCCACCGCATCTGGGGGCCAGCCCGATCGCCGAACCGCCCGGTGTTTTCTGGCAGAGGTCCTAGCTCGCGCGCTAGGCCGACTGGTGAAAAGCGATGTTAGGGCAGTTCGCTAAGTTGACGTGCTGCGGACAATCGTAAAAAAACCCAACATGTACTACTCGAACCTTGATTGCGCGCTAACTTGATACTAAGTTGCATGAAACTTTGCAAGACCTGTGGTTGGTGAATTAGATCGACCTGACATTTTCATAGCGCCGCTGGGCAACTCCGTTCACGTTCGCCCGTGAACCTGCCCGCCTTCAGGTCGACTCGTCCGATGCCGGGACGGATTCACACGCACTCCCAATAAACCGATCCTTTTATCCGCCGGAGTGTGCCTCGCTCCGTCCTTGGAGGAGTGCCATGAAACACCGAAATTCAGTGGCCCGATACTTTTGTCTGCTCGTCCTGGTCGTCGCATCGGAAGCGCTTGTAGCCCAAAGCGATCAAACGCCCAATCCAAACTGCACACTGATTATGCCGGCGAACCCGCTCTCTGCGGCGGGCCTTGCGACGCCATATCAACTTACAGCGACCGATCCGGCAGGTGGTGATTGTCACGAAACGAACGTAAGTCAATCCGCATTTGTGCAGGCCGCGATCCTAGATCCGGCCACCGGCCAGATTTCGATCTATAACCCGCTGGTGGTGGACCTGAACTCCGGGCCGGCAGTACCCCCCATCGTCCCGACACTCCCTGCGAACGCGATCGTAGGCATTTGGTTCGGGTACAACGGTGACACCCTGACCCTGCAAGCAGACGCGGGCGTCCTAAGGGCGTCCGGTTGTATGAACGGAGTGGGCAGCAGTAACTTCGGACAGTTCGCCTATTGCAACGCGCCGGCTTTCTTCAAAGCGGCACATCGTGCAATCCGCAGCGGCCGGTTGCATGTTCCCCCTCTGGGCGTGGCCGTGGATGGGAAACCTTGCCCAAGCGTGCGCGACTTTTTTGTGGTCGACCAAGATCAAAGTGACAACTTACCCACCACTTACCTGATCACTGAGATCGGACTAGCTCAGAAGACGCAAGCGACCGTTACTGAGTTTCCGAGTGCGACGACTTTGGGGAACCCCAGCGATAATCGATTGGTCGACGTCGCACTGGATGGAGCCCTGGGCTGCACGCCCTGGAAAGCGCTCGACCTTGCGGACCCGGGCAGCATGATTCCGGCTCTGCCGCTCAACGAACTGCAGGCACGAGCCTATCAAGGCTCTCCGGTGGCCTTGGTGCCGGGGGGCGATCCCATGGTCCTCACGGACGGGGCCCATGACCTCACGAAAGTGAATGCCTATCGCCGAGGCGTGGATCAACCGCAGGCGCGTTACGCTTCTCAGGCGAATACCGCGCGTTATTGCCGGCATCTGCTCCGGATAGCCCCCGCCCGGATGTTGCTGGATCTGCCCTTTCTGATTCCAGATGCAGCGCATCCGACACGAGGCGTCTCGCCGGACCCTGCTGTGGCCGATTCGCTGTTCACGTTCCTGGCGCAACGCTATGTAGCCAGTTACGACATCCTTGGCTGTGCCGATCTTCTGCACTTGGCGGATCCCATTTCGGTCTCGTCGAACGCGCAAGGCATTGTGACCGGGGCCTTGATCAATACAACCACCTACATCCGGTCGAAACAGTCCCTGGCAGGCTGCGAGCGACAGGACAGATCGGAGGACGATGCCGGCAGGGCTGCCGCCGCAACCGAATAGCACTGTCAAATCGTGGTGAATCCCCAGCGGTGTTTTGCGGCGTGCGCGCACTACCTCCCCCACCCATGCCGCAGGGATCGCTGAATAGAACGCGGAGGCGGAATAGCTTGTCGGACTATCTGCGCTTATTGCCGATACTTGTGGGGTGTCAGATGGCGCTCTGTGCCTCAAGCGGCCAGGTAGGTCCTTCCTCTGTGCCCTCTCGGAATCCACACGGTTCGCTCAAGGCTCCTTGCGAGAATTGCCACACGCCCGCGGCCTGGATGCCAATCCGCAAGGATCCCGAGTTTGATCACAGCAAGACGGCTTACCCGCTGCGAGGCATGCACACCCGGGTGCCCTGTCAGGAGTGCCACGTCGATCCTGTTTTCACCAACGTGGGCCGTCAGTGCCAGGATTGTCACGCCGACTTGCACCGCCGTAAGAACGGAGCCCAGTGCGACCTGTGCCACCGGGTCAATGGCTGGCAGGTCTCCGTCCACAACGTCAATGAGCATCAAGACCGCTTCCCCTTGATTGGCGCGCACGCCGCGGTGGATTGCTACTCCTGTCACAAGACTGGAACGGTGGGGCAATTCAACCGCCAGGGTTTGTCGACGGAATGCATCAGTTGCCACCTAAAAGCGTTTCAGAAGGCCACTTCTCCAAACCATCAGGCCCAGGGATTTTCCACGGATTGCCGCCCGTGCCACAACCTGGACAACTGGCTGATCCCGGCGTCTTCGCGCTCAAAGTTGCGAAGGTGAAGGATGGTCGAGTCGTGCAGTTCCTCAGGGGGAACAGCAAGTGAAGGTGAGCCATGAGGGCCCTGGTAAGTTTGCATCTGCTTCTGTTTCTGGTGTCGGCGGCGGCCGCCCAGGGTACGGCCGGCCGGACTGCGGAAATCCGTCAGGTCAGTGTTGGAGTGAGCGGCGACAAAGTCACAATCGACGTCAGCCTTACAGCGTCCGTAATTCCTGACGTCATCATTGCGACCAACCCCGACCGCCTGGTTCTGCAACTCCCCAACACCGCCGCCCCCAGAAGACAGCAAGCCGTCACCGTGAATCAGAACGGTGTGAAGGGAGTTCGAGTTGGACTGAACCGCGCCGCTCCGCCCATCGCACGAGTCGTGGTCGATCTGAATGCAGCCCACCCGTATCAACTCGCAATGACGGGTACCACGATCACTCTGACGGTGCTTCCCATCGCGGTCTCAGCCCGGTCCAGCCGACTGCAGGCGGCACCCAGTGCCCCAGGCTCACGAATCGCAAGACTGTGGCGCCGGCAACCCAATTCTGCGCCCACGCCTTCAACGACAGGCGCGAATTCCGGCGCAGGGGTAATCCTGGCCGCACAGCAACCAAGCAAGAGCCTGCGCACAAGATTCATGGTCAAGTATGTTGCCGAAGGTGCGGCGTACCTGAATGGCGGACGCAGTTCCGGCCTTGCGCAAGGGATGAAGCTGGCCGTGCGGGATCCGGTTGCGTCCTCGAGTGCGAGTGGCGCAACCGCGCAGGACGCGTTGGTGGCCGAGCTGCAAGTAATCTCCACCGCACAAAATTCTGCGGTCACCGAGGTCCATGGGGCCAAGCGCGCCATAAGGACGGGCGACTGGGCCTATCTCTCCGCAGAGGACATCGAGAGGATCGTGGCGGAACGTTCCGCCGCAACCGGTAAGCGTCCGCAAATGAGTGCGCTCACGCAAGGCAACTCGTCGGAGGGCCGGCAGCGGGAGGTTGGCCATCGGCCGTTCTCCCCGGAGGAAAGCCGGGTCCGCGCGCGTGTTGGCTTGGACTACAGCGGCATGCGCAGCTTCGGCTCTACACCGGGGAGCAGCGGTCAGCGAGGTTTAACCATCCAGACCGACATGACGCGGATTGGCGGAACGTACTGGAATCTCCAGGGATACTGGCGTGGAAGGCTGACCACAAACTCCCAAGCGTTCGAGAACACCATGCAGGACTATCTGGATAAGACCTACACGTTGCAGTTGTTCTACGACAATCCTGAGTCGAAATGGGTGGCGGGCGTTGGCCGTCTCTATTTGCCCTGGGCGATCAGCCTCGACACGATTGACGGCGGATACATGGGACGCAAGCTAGCCACCGGCATCACTGCGGGAGTCTTTGCCGGCTCGACACCGGATCCGACCTCATGGCGCTACAGCCCTGAGCAGCGCATGGCCGGGTCGTTCGTGAATGCCGAAGGGGGCAGCTACGATGCTTTCCACTACACCAGCACCGCAGGCCTGGCGCTCAGCACGCTCCGATGGAGGCTCGACCGGCCGTACCTGTTTTTTGAAAATGCGCTCTCCTACACCCGGTACCTCTCGGTCTATCACTCCTTGATCGTCGACGACCCGCGAGGCTTATCTACCGGCGGAATCAGGCCCGGCGCCGGGATAGGCCGCAGTTACCTGACGGTTCACCTTCAACCCAACCAGCGCCTCTCCTTTGACTTCTACCACAACTATTTCCGCGACGCGCCGACCGCGGTCACTCAACTGATTGGAACCGGACTGCTGGACAAGTTGCTCTACCAGGGCGTGAATGTGGGAGTGCGCGTGGAACCGGTGCGGCACATCTCCGTTTACACCACCCTCGGACAAAGCGAGAAAACCGGAGACGCCCGGCGGAGTCTGAACCAGATGTACGGAATCACCTGGAACGAGATTGGGCGTACAGGCATTCGCGCAGACGCCCACTATTCCAAGTTTGACAGCCTTTTCGCGCAGGGTAGCTACCGAGTCCTGTCGCTCTCGCGCCACCTGGGGGACCGCGTCCTATGGGACGCGCAGCTGGGTGGGCAATCCCTGGTCTCGCCCTTCACTGCCAACCGCCAGTCGCTGTTCTTCGACACTTCGCTCGATACAAACCTGGGGAGCCACTCTTTTCTGCAAAGCGGTTACACGGTCGAACGGGGCGCCCAGCTGAACTATGACCAGTGGTACGTGAGCCTGGGCTATCGCTTCGATGTGAGAGGACCGAGTGGCCCATTCTGGCACTGACGTACAGCGGCGACTCCTCGGCCGCCGAATCCCGGTTCCGAGCCTGCACTGGTCCGTCAGTTTGAGCTGCGAATGACCAGGCGAGATTGCAGTTGCTTGCGATAGTTCCGGCTCAACCGAAGGCTGGTTCCATTTTCGAGGAGCACTTCGTGTTCACCCTCTTCTCCGAGCCTCAGACCACGGACTCGATCGAGGTTCACGATGGTCGAGCGGTGAATCCGGCAAAAGATGGTCTGGTCCAGGTCGCGATCGAGTTCGCTCATGCTGCGGCGCAACAAATGGGTTTTTGTCCCCACGTGAAGGCACGCGTAGTAGTCCGCAGCTTCAATCCAATCGATCTCGGAGATTTTCAGGAACACGACCTGCCCGGCGCTCTTGATGGACAAACGATCGACCTTTCTCGGCAAATGCCTCCCGTGCAGGATCCTTTCCTTGGCACGGCGGAGGGCCCGATCGAAGCGGGCATTGTCGAACGGTTTCAACAGGTAGTCGAGCGCCCCGGCTTCGAAAGCCCGCAGCGCGTATTGATCGTACGCCGTCACGAAGACGACGGCGGGAGGCAAGTCCCCGCCCAGGAGTTCGAGTACGTCAAACCCGTCGCATTCCGGCATTTGCACATCCAGGAAGACCAGGTCCGGCTTCTTACTCCGAATCTCTTCTAGCCCCTCGATGCCGGATCCGCATTGGCCGACGATTTCAATCTCCGGATCAAGCCACAGCAAAACGATCAGGTTGCTGCGTGCGAGAGACTCATCATCGACCACCAACGCACGTATCTGTGGGGTGCCTTCCGGGCGCACGAATTAACTCTCCTGGAAGGGCACGGAAACCGATGCCTCCACGCCGCCCGGGTCTTGATTTCGCAGGCTTAACTTGCAGGCGTCTCCATAAAGACTTTGCAGGCGGGTCCGCGCATTGGAGATGCCGATTCCAGACCGGATCTCGTCCCAATCCGCTGGCAGCCTGGGGCCGTCGTTATAGACGCTGAGCGTCAGCACTCCGTTGGTTCGAACCGCAGCAATCCGAATCAGTCCACCCTGCGCTCGTTTCGCGATCCCGTGTTTAATTGCGTTTTCGACCATCGGCTGCAAAATCAGGCTGGGAACCTGCGCTGCGAAGAGTTCCTTGGGCACATCCACACTTAGCTGGAGACGCTCGGCAAAGCGCACCTTCTGAATGTCGAGGTATTTCTGCAGGAACTCCATTTCGTCTCCCAACGGCACCTGCTGTTTGTCGGAATCCTCGAGCGCCCGGCGCAGAAAGTCACTGAGTCCTGCAATCATGCTCACGGCAGCGTCATTTCTTTTCTCGCGCACCAATCCAGCAATCGCATGGAGGGCATTGAACAGAAAGTGCGGCTCGATCTGACGCCGGAGGGCATCGAGCTGCGCCTTGGAAAGCTGCTCGTTGAGGCGTGCGGTCTCGGTTTGTTGACGGGCCAATCGCTCTCTTGAATCGAGCACATAGCTGACCGCGATGATCATGGCGTACAGGAACAGGGAGGAAAGAAGCCCGTTGTAGAACTTGTAGAACCAAACAGGTCCGAAGGGGTCCGGACCCGAGGGTTTTGCCCAAGGGTTTAGCATTGCCTCAAGCCATGCATTCCAGGCGGAGACGACCAGGCCGATGAGGGCGCAGGCCGCGAGGTGAATGACCCACGTAGAGAGGGGCCTCAATCGCACCGGCGGGTATCGTCTGCCCAGGCGCAGGGCGATTGGTGTCGCCAATGCCCACGGGAAATAGCAAAGCAACAGGGTCAGGAACAACTCGACCCAGGCGTGGTGCATGCCTTCCGCGCGCATAACCACGACGGTCTGCGTCGCATCGAACAACCCGACGCTGCCCCAGATCAAGGCAATCCAGAACCATGGTGTCGGCTGGGGGCGAATGCGGGTTGCGTCCATAGGAGAATCGTAGTCCAGACTCGGGGGGAAAGGCCAAAAATGCAGCCAAGCGCCTGCGCCTTGCAGTAGACGGTCTGGCGGACCGACGAGAACGGCGCGATACTATCCGCCATGCTCACGAAAATGACAACCGTTCTGCTCTCCGTGGTGGTCCTGTTTTCTGCGACGCCCTTCCGTCAAAATGCAGCGCCGCCAAGTTCAGGCCCGGAATACACCAGCGACGGCCAACTCAAGTTCCCGGAGAATTATCGGGAGTGGGTTTACCTGACCTCCGGGTTCGACATGAGTTACAACCCCGCCCAAACGGCGGGCCACGACATGTTCGACAACGTCTTTGTAAATCCTGAGGGGTACAGGGCCTTTGCAGAGACCGGCACCTGGCCCGATAAAACGATGCTCGTGCTCGAAGTTCGTGGAGCGAAGAACAAAGGTTCCATCAATCAGGCTGGGCACTATCAGGACACGGAGGTCATGGGGCGCGAGGTGCACGTGAAAGACGAAGCGCGCTTCCCGGGCAAGTGGGCTTTCTTTGGCTTTGACGACAACAAGACCGCCAAGATGGTCCCTCTCGCTGCCGAGTGCTATGCCTGCCACTCCGCACACGCCGCCGTGGACACTACGTTTGTCCAGTTCTATCCCACGTTGCTGCCGATCGCCAGGAGTAAGGGAACGCTCGCCGCGTCGTACCAGAAGGAGATTCAAGCGCACGCCGGGAAATGATTTTCAGGTTGACTCCTGAATCGGGCATCCTCGTTTCGCCACTTCAGGCAGGTGGCCTGGTGCTCACCGGCTGGGGGGGGCTCACCGGGTCACCAAGCCGTACCAGCCCTTCCGTAACCTTCTGCTGGCGGTTACTGCGTTCCATACTCGGGGGTGAAATATGAACTCCCTCCCCCAATTACACTCCCATCCTCGCCCGCCACGACTTCACCTCCAACAAGGCAGCACTCCGGCGGTCGTTCGCTTCGAGGACGGCGAGCGCGTCTCCGGTGAACTACAGGTGGTTTCGCTCACCGGCGGGCTGCTTTCGCTGGCCAACCCTCTCAGGCAGGGATCGCAGGTCAAGTTGATCTTCATAACGGCCGCCGGATCGGTACTGGGTGGGGCTCAAATGTTGAGCCCGGTAACCAGCACCTTGCAGCCGTTTCGCTTTCTCGCGCTCGCCCAGAGAGATCGACGCACCCTCGAGTCCGTCATTCCGGTGTCGGTGTATCAGGACATCACGGAACCGGACTGGATGAAAAAGCTCAGGGCTGCCTCGGATCGTCGGTATGAACCGCGCCCGTGGCGCGTGAAGCTGGCCGTAGCAGCAGCTGGCCTGGTCGCCCTTGGCCTGGCGGGTGGCATCTATTTCCGCCATTTTCAGTTGCTGAAGTGGTTTGGAAGATGACAGCAACGCCGGCCAAAACGACGCGCCTCATGAACACGCGGCGCTGGCCGCGATTTCATGTGCACTTGCCGGTTTCCATCGCCACCGGAGCCGGCGGTTCCACCATCACGGTCCCCGGATTGGTCAGTGAGCTCAGTCGAGGCGGCATGGAACTGTACGGAGGCGTTCACCGGCGGCCCGGCGATTTGCTGGAGGTCGAGTTCCGGACCTCCGAGACGCTCCGAGTGGCAGCTGTCGTCCGCAGCCGTTCCGGTTACTGTTTCGGCCTGGAATTCCTCAATCTGACCACGGTTAGTCTCCCGGAGGCCAGCCCACCGGAGCCGGGCGGCACACTCGGCCGGGATGGCTGGCGGCTCACGCTGGGAGCGTTTGGAATCGAGCCCCACGACGGTGACTCATCCGGCGAGAAGAGCGCCAAGGTTGTGCCGGACGAGGCTGAGCTCGCGGAACTCTTCCTCGTACGGCACGATGCCTACCTGCGCGACCGGGAGCTGATCATCCGGCGACTTCGCCAGCGTGCGCTCGAGATCCGGCGATTTCGCCAGGAGATGGAAATTCTGCTCGAGAGTGGTTCGCCGAGCCGCTAAAATCAGGCACTACTCTCACAGCCTAGCGCGATGGCACGCAGATCTCACATAACAGCGGGCCGATACTCGCTTGCGAGCACACCACGAAGCGTCTGTATGGCTCCCTTTGCCTCGCCTTTTTTGTAGTTTCTGCCTGCTTGCTCGCGTCTCAGCCGGCAGATGTGGGCGCCGCGGTCGGAACCTGGGAGGGAGAGTCGAAGTGGAGTGCAACATCCCCACCTCGTCCTGCCACGACCAACCCGTCATCGATCACATTGCGTCCGACTGGAGCGGGCCCGACAAAGTGCGGTTGGAGGTACACAAAATTGTGGAAGGCCAGCAGGAATTCATGGGAACGCTCGATTGCACCCAGCGCGCCGACGCGATCCTCAGCTGCACAGGGAATACTCCGAAGAAAGACGCTTGGGAATTCAGCTTTCTTTTTCGTGCGTGCCGAAACTTCGGCGTACAACTTTTTGAATCGGACGTTTTACAGTTCCTTTACTGGTTGTCTTCGTTTCTGGTGAGTATGATCGGCGGTGTTGTGATCGTGTGTAGCGCCATTCAGCAAACGCTAACTTCCCCCAGGCCGAGAGTTCTCTCCAAAAACTTCCGACCCGCCCGTGACTCGAGGTTTTCCCGGTGTTTCCGCTGGTCTCACCTGATTGTTTCCCGTCAATTTAGGAGGAGTTACTATGTTTCGGCTCAGAGTGTTGTTTTTTGCACTGGTGCCGCTTCTTGCATCGTATTCAGCCATGGCCGGTAATTTTGCGGTGGGAACTTGCAAGCCTAGACTCACCAGCTTCTCCACGATCTCCGATGCTGTCAGCAGCGTGCCGCCCGGTTCGACCATTGAAGTGTGTCCGGGCGTCTATCCGGAGCAGATCACCATCTCACAGCCATTAACCCTCGAAGGCATCGCGAACGACAACCAGGACCAGATCGTGATTGCCGTGCCCATCGTCGGCCTGACCACAAACCTGACCAGTATCTTTACTGAACCCGTGGCCGCTCAGGTGCTCGTCCAGAATGCGGGTCCGGTCAACATCACCAATATCGTTGTGGATGGCACAGGGGGCGACCAGGGATGTGGTACCTCGAGCATCTGGCTCGCGGGAATCTTCTACGCCTCCAGCTCATCCGGCGACGTCAACCGGGTCCGGGCCAGCGGTCAGACAGACGAGGGCTGTGGTGTCGGGATTTGGGCGGAGAATGGCGACAGCTCGAACCAGCTGGTAACCATAGAGCACAGCAGTATCCATGACGTCGACGGCGCCGGCATTTTCGCTGGCAGCGGCTCGACGCCAACTCTCACCGCCATCGTCAAAGACAATTTCGTTTCCATGCGCTCTGGGCCCACCGGTATTGTCGCGAACAGCGTCAACGGCGCCATCACGGAAAACAACGTGAGCGACGCGCTAGCGGGCATCTTTGACGCGGCTCCCGGAACCCGCGTCTCGTCTAACACCGTGACCAACACGACGTTTGGGGTTTTGCTGCTAACGGGTGGTACGGTCCAGTCCAACGATGTATCGAACTCGGGCTATGGAGTCTTCCTGAATGCGGACGGCGCGGTCGTTCAGTCGAACCATATCACGCTCGCTGCGTCTGCCGGGATTGAGCTGAATTGCCATGGCGGCACAGTTTCTCGCAACACGATCAACGATGCTGCCGTTGGACTTGACCAGGTTCCGTTGGGTTTCCGCGGATCGAATACGTTTGCCAATACTGGATCCATAAGCACGGACGGCTGCGCCGCCGCCGCGCCACGAACGGTCTCACCCCAGCAGTGGCGTACGCCCGCCACGCCCTTGGGCGTTCGGAAATAGCATAACCGTTGATGAGCAATTACTAAGGATGGCTTGAAGAGCAACGGCGTCCGTTCCTCTTCAAACTCGAAGTACGCTCCCGCGTGAGCCGGACGAGAGCCGCTCGCGGCTTCCCCGCCGGAAGCGAGCCGACGATTCCTCACGGGGTGTCACAAGCCGCCTGGTTCAGGGCCGGGTCCCCACCCCGCCTGCGCCGCGGAATCAGCACGGCGGACGCGCTGCAGAAAGTGCACCTCGCCATCGAAAGTCCGCGGCGCGACGAAAACAGACGCGCGCATCTCGTCAAGAAAAGAAGAAGCAACGGCTAGCAGCGCAGGACGGACCTGGAAACCAGCGTAAAATGGCCGCGCCATGAAACACATCCTGGTCACCGGCGCCACGGGCAAGGTCGGCAGCCATTTCATCCGTCGCGTGCTGCAGTCCAATGACAATCAGGATGTGAGCATCCGGGCGCTGTGTCACAACCGGCTTCCGGAGCCCCAGGCTCGGCTGGAGATCGTTCAAGGGAACATTTCTGATCGGGCGGTCGTGCACCCGGCCGTGCAAGGCATCACCCACGTTCTGCATTGCGCCACGTGCAAGGAAACTCCCGACGATGTGGTGGATGTCACGGTCAAGGGCCTGTTCTGGCTCCTGGAGGAGTGCCGCATCAGTCCGTCTTTCCAGCAGGTTGTCCTGATAGGCGGAGATGCCGCGCTCGGCCACTTTTTCTATCCTCATCCCGTACCGATCACGGAGCAACAGAGGCACAGTGCCTATCCCGGCTGCTATGCGTTGTCGAAGGTTCTGGAGGAGGTCATGCTGGAGCAGTTTTTCACGCAGTACGACCTGTCAGGCTGCTGTCTGCGAGCGCCGTGGATCATGGAGAAGGACGATTTCAAATACTCACTCTCCTTTGGAGAAGAGGTCTTTGGAGGTCCGCGTTGGCGTGACCTGGTGGGCGCGAAGAACGCCGATGAGCATCTGACGAGTGGCGCAGTGCCGCTGATGCTCGACCCCACCGGGAAGCCGGTCAAGCGGAATTTCGTGCACGTCAGCGATCTGGTCGAAGGCATTCTTCGGGCGCTGGATCACCCCCAGGCGCGCCAGCAAACGTTCAACATTTGCATGGACGAACCGGTCGACTATCAGCAGGTGGCCGACTATCTGCGCCAAACGCGAGGAATTCCCGCGGTCGAAATCAAGACTCCGTATCGGTCCACCTGGCTCGACAATACCAAAGCGAAATTTCTGCTCGGTTGGAGGCCACGCTATGATCTGAAACGGCTGGTCGAAGAAGCCTGGACGTATCAGCGCAGCGAGGCCGATCCGCGCAGGGTGTGGTACCCGGGATAGGGAGAGAGAAAGGCGACATCAGGAACAAATCGACCTTGCGCCACCGGCTCATCGGCCAAGCTCGCGCGAGTCGAAGAGCTTTCCAAACGCTTGCGCGAGGAGTTAACTCGATAAGTATCAAATATTCCTGCAAAAAGACGAGCGGAATCCCATGCCTATTCTCGTTGGACTACTATTCGTCGGTCTCTCGCTGGTTCCCTTTGCTCCTTCGCAAAATGCAGCCACGGAAAGCGGTGCTCCCCTGCGGGTCGTGGTCGCGGGGCTGGTGCACGGCCATGCATCCGGGTTCCTGCAGCACTATCAGCACCGTCCCGACCTTCAGATCGTGGCCATTGCCGAGCCCAGCCAGCAGCTGGCGGCCGAATACGCAGCGCGTTTCGGACTGGAGCAGAAACTCCTCTACTCCGATCTGGAGGAAGCGATCCAGAAAACCCACCCCGACGCGGTGCTCGCCTATACCAATACCTACGATCATCGCCAGGTGGTTGAAATCTGCGCCCGCCACGGTGTGCACGTCATGATGGAAAAGCCGCTGGCGGTCAGCCTCGACGACGCCCACGCCATTGAGAAAGCGGCACGCGAAGGCAAGATTCAGGTTTTGGTGAACTATGAAACCACCTGGTACCGCAGCAATCATGCCGCCTATGACCGGGTGCACGACCACTCGATGGGTGCGGTGCGCAAAGTCGTGGTGCACGATGGCCATCGCGGCCCCAAGGAAATCGGAGTGGGGCCAGAATTTCTTTCCTGGCTCACCGATCCGAAGCTCAACGGTGGTGGCGCGCTCTTCGACTTCGGTTGCTACGGCGCGGACCTGTCAACCTGGCTCATGGACGGCCGCCGGCCGGACACGGTCACCGCCCTGACCCAGCAGATCAAGCCCGATGTGTATCCGCACGTGGATGATGAGGCGACCATCGTCCTGACTTATCCCAAGGCGCAGGCCATCATCCAAGCGTCCTGGAATTGGCCTTTCGATCGCAAGGACATGGAGGTCTACGGGCAGACCGGCACGGTCATGACGGTCCGCAGGGACGATGTGCGCGTGCGCAGTGACGGCGATGAGAAACAGCTCGTGGCTCAGCCGATCCCCGCTCCCTACGACGATTCCATTTCCGAATTGCGCGCTGTCATCCGGCAAGGCGCCAAGCCCGACGGACTGAGCTCGCTGGAAACGAACATCATCGTCACGGAGATCCTCGACGCGGCTCGCCGCTCCGCTGCCGCCGGAATCACCGTGCACCTGAGTTCCATACCCTAACGCACGCGAAGAACTCTTCGACTCGAGGCTGCGGATCTAACCGTTCGTATTGGACCGTCTTATGTTGCGTCTGTGCCCGGCGCGCGCCTTCATTGCGTTAGCGCGTCGATGCACAGCGCGGCTGTCGGGGGAGCGCTCCGCGGAAGCATGTCTCTTGGGTGTCGCGTCCATCATGGAGGAACCTACGCCAGCCGCGGTCGCGGTACCAGCCGTATGAGCGACCGGCGGGTTGACGGTCTCGCTGGCGGCGGCAAGCTGTGGTTCGCCTTGTTTCTGGACGTCTGCGCTTTTTTCTGGTGACTCAACCATTTCGACCTTCTTTCTACAGTCTCACTGCACTTACAAACTCCATCGCGCCGACCAGCGCGGCAAGCCTATTGCCACAAAATGGATTGTCATGCGGATTTGAGTGGTTTCGACCGTTTGCGCTTGCCTTCCCGAACTTGTTCCGCACTAAAAGCACTGCCGCAAGTACTACATCTCCACGAAGACAGGCTCATCTCCGACACCGGGCCACCGGGCACGCCCTGCGGGCGACTTGGGCGCACCGCGAGCACCAACTCCCCGCCGCACTGCGGACATTGACGTTCAAGCATGGTCGAAGAAGATCGAGTCGGGACTTTGCCGTTTGCCCAGCCTCATAACGACTCGCTGCCTGGCATCCGATCGGTGATGGACGCGATGGAAAGCCGTGGGGGCGTCTTGAGCAGCTTCAAGGAAAGTCCGAACAGAAGAAGCGTGATCGTGTTCAAGACCATGGTCGGCGCGGCGGAGAATCCGATCGGCACGATGGGGTTGAACAGGCACGCCACCACGCCAAAGGCGATCACCCAGCGGTATTCGCCCATCGCGGCGGCCTGGAACATGACTACGGCAGCCCCCGCCGCGACCAGGATTTGCAGCCCCGCATGGTATCCCACCGCGTGGTTTCCCAGGAACACTGGCAGCAAAAGACCACCGAGCAGGGCAGCACTCGCGATCCACTTCATGAATGTTGTAAGCATCGAGTCCTCTGTTGTTTCCCTACTGATTTGGTTAGAGATCAGCCACCGCTTCCAGCCCTCATCCGGGTTGCGATCGCGCGGACTCGGTCAGCCCCGCCAGCCCCACTCTTTGCGCGCCTTGATCTGCTGGCGCACGGTTGCGACCAAAAGACAAATGCCCGCCACGAAGAGCACCGTCACGGCGACCGCCAGATATTTTTCCATCGTGTCCACTAGCCCCACCTCTGGCATCAGGATCCGGAGCGCGCGCGCCACTGCCCTCTACTGAGCTTTTTCCTTGGCCTCGTTCACTTTCAGTGAGCGGCCGCCCAGGCTGCTTCCTGCGATCGCCGCGGACGCTTTGTCCGCTTCCCCGGCATTGGTCATTTCCACAAAGGCAAAACCTCGGGGGCGTCCGGTCTCCTTGTCGGTGACGATGTTGACGCGTTCCACTGCTCCATGGGTCTCAAACAGGGCTCGCAGTTCTTGCTCAGTCGTGCTGAACGCGAGATTACCAACGTAAAGGTTCTTCATAAGTATCTCCTCTTTGTATCGTGCAGGTCGTTCGTTGCGAAACCGAAAGGCTTCAAGTCTTGGCCCACTCTACGACGCTCTGAGCAGCCCGACGTTCGCGGACATGATCGAGGCGCCACCCCCGCTGAATGTGGCGCGAATGTGCCGTGACCCGGACGTAGGGTATGCCCAGGAAACACCGCGCCACGATTCCCGTCACTTCAAGGCAATTAAAGTCCTCGTCGCGCACCTTCGAGAAGATGCGTTGCAATGCGGCGTGGAGACTGCCAGGTCGGATGGAACCGAGGGCAATCGCTTGGACTTCGCCCGCCATGAAGAAAGAATGCCACCCGGCCGCGTGGATCTTGCGGTCGAGCGAGAAACCGTTGAGCACTCGAATCACGCTCCAGTTCTGCGCGTAGGAGTCGGTCTCCAGCCCCAAACGTTGGGCCATGGCCGGCTGCCCCTTCATCAGAATCGTGCCGATTTGAATATTCGAAGTCACGGTATCCCCATTTCATAAGCCCAACCCGGGATGGGTCGGGAGCCGTCTCCCGGAGCCGTCTCCCGGAGCCGTCTCCGAACCGATCGCCGAGAACTCTTCAGGCGGCCACGGCGGCCTTATGAAACGTCGAGCTTATGACATCCCAAACTCGCAGTTTGGGAGCTCCGTCCAACACTTTGTCCAGGTGCTTCAGGACTTCGGGATAGCCGGCGTCGTTGTAGGCATCGGCATGCTCCTTCGTGTCCCACAAACTGATCGCGACCACGTCGGTGCCACCTGGCATCGCAAACGTGATTTCGTCCTGAAAGCCTTTTTGCTTGCGCAGGATCGGAAGCACGCTGGACTCGAAAGTCCTGGTGAAATCGCTGAGCGTATTGGGCTTCAGACGGATAGCTACATTGCGAGCGTACATCGTCAACCTCCTGGGATTTATAGGGTGATCTAAGAGGGGGAGCTTCAGATGGGCTGACTTAGCTCAGGAAACCTGAAAGAGCGGAAGCATCGGACTCGCTCACCTCGAGCCTAGTCTCGGGTAGTTAGGTTGTCAAGTCGCGTTGGTCGTGGCGGGCCTTTGCGGTCTTGAGGTGTTGGGGTAGGGGCGTTGGTAAGCTGCCGGGGATAGCCAAGTGCGCTGCTCTGTGGCAAGCTGGGTTCATGCCTAAGAGCAAAATTACCGCGCGTGAGAAGTCCCGGCAGGAACGCGAACGGGCCAAGTCCCTCGAAAATCGATCCCGGCAGTTAATGAAGAAAGCGGCGCTCCTCCAGGACAGAGCCCAGCGTGAGGATATCACCCAAGCCGCCGAGCGGATTGCGCAAGAAGTTACCAAAGGAAAGTAAGTCGGTTCTGGCCTCGTCGGTGGCGCGCGGTTCCTTAACTGAGAACCAAAGCTGCCAGCGGAGCGGGTGACCGCATCAGGGCTCCATCGGATGTTCCGGGAGGGGCTTGAGTTGGCGATCCGTGATCTTGGCAGGGCGCACAGTGCGAAGTGGCATCATCAGCCGATCACCAGCGCGCGTCAGCCAGCCAAATAGCGCCATCGTTCCCAATGGTGTTCTTGGGTATAGGTTAGCCCAGGCAGCTTATTTTTCAAGGAAATCGCAAAATGAGATAAGTGATCTTTGTAAATCGTTGCCAAACCACGGGCTCCTTGAGATTTGACCCTAAGAAAAATGGAGCCGCCTACCCCTAGCGCAGAAAGGGCTTGTTCATCCACTGGGCGCGTCCCGCGACAACGTACACATGGTCGGCCAGAAATCATTTGAGGATAAAGGGGGTTAAAAGGCTACCAGCCCTCGACCCAGAAAATTGGCTTTTCATGTTGTAAATCGCAGCTTACAATTGCGAGCCGCGGATGGAAAACTTAGGGTCAAGCCCTTCCCCCGTCCGTAAGCCGCCATTCGCGGCCTCCAGGTTCGCCAATGGCGGCTTTGCGCATCAGGGCAGGACTCTTCTTGCGTGGACGCCTTACGCCGGGATCCGGCCAAGGTGCTGGCGTCCCTCGGATGGGCTCAAGCCATACATGCGAGCTTCGCGCAGAACGCTCACTCCCTCGTTCCATGCGGCCAGCATGCCCTCCCCAGTGTCCTTGAAGCCTGCCCAGCCGTTCATCAGTTCGCGTACGGCTCGCATCCGGACGACCATCTGCTTCAATTCATCTTCGGTGGGCCACCGTGACACAATCCACTTCAGGTTGTGGGTATGCCAAGAGAGGGTTGCGGGGGAGACGTTGTGAAGGTACTGGCGTTCACGAATGAACTGCTCAAATTTTGGTAGCAAGCGATTCCTCCAGACAAGGGGTCAAACGCCCCGTGATTTTGAGGATTTCGCTCGTAACTTGTTGATTGGTCGGGACGGGCAGATTTGAACTGCCGACCCCTCGCACCCCAAGCGAGTGCTCTACCAGGCTGAGCCACGTCCCGACGGAAGGAATCCGCAACCGATGCAGCTACGGATGGGGTTGACTTAGGAATTCTAACATCACGCTCCCTGGTTTGGCCGCGCAGTCGGGCCCTGCTACCGCCCCCTCGCGGTTGCACTCCCAGCAACCCGAATCCGGCCTGCGACTTATCTCGATTTCCCCTCCATGCAAGGCTCTCTTATAGCAACTCAAGAGTAACAGGTTGCGTTCGGTGGACTCTCGGACCGCGTTGCGACCGGTAGAACGCCCCCCCTTCCTCACACGCAGCCTAACCGTCGACCCTAGCGTAGCTAAGCTAGCCCCTGTGGAATGGACTGGAGTGTCATTCGGCGTCGGCGATGCCGACTCGACTCCCGCGGTTCTGACGACCGCTTCTCGGCAATAGCTCATAGTTTATTTTTGGTGCAGAGTGATCGAGACTGACGAGCTCCCGGCGCACTCTTCTCGAACTGCCATTCCGGATCGCGGGGAGGCGGCTGCAGCGAGGAAGCAGGAAATTGCCCCCCTCGCCCTTCGGTGGCGGGAGCCACAATTTGTCAATCGCCCCTTCAAGGCGAAATGCTCAACAAGGCAGCTAGCGACGTTTGGCACGCTTGGGGACGCGCGGTTCTTCTTCGAGCAGGGCAAACTGGATTTTCTTCTCCACCGGATCGATGCGATCGACCAGCACGCGCACGCGCTGGCCCAGGCTGAAAGTTTTGCGCGAGCGCTGACCGATGAACTCGCGCGTGGTTTCGTGGTAGCTATAGCGGTCATCGGTCAGTGTGTTGAGCGGAACCAGGCCTTCGACGAACAGGTCAGTGAGTTCCACGAAGAAACCGTACTTGGTCACGCTGATGATCAGGCCATCGAAGCTTTCGCCCACGCGCTTCTGCATGAACTTGGCCTTCTTCCACTCCATCAGCTCGCGCTCAGCGTCGTCGGCGCGGCGTTCGGACTGGCTGGACTCTACGGCGATGTCGTGCAGCTCTTCGAGCGGGATGGGGCCGCCTAGCGGCTCGACGGATTTCTGGTGAGCTTCGTGGTCGCGGCGCTTCGACCAGGGGGACGGCCGATCGGCGTGATGCGAGCGTTCTTTCGGCTCGCGATCGGAGGGACGGGAGGCGTTCCCTTCCGGGGACGCCCGACGGGCGAGGGCGCCCGTCGCTCCGCCGGCTAACACCGACACTCCCACTGGCACGGTTCCATCCCACTTCTCCGGCGTGTCGCGCAGCACATCCTTCAGAATCCGGTGCACGATCAGGTCGGGGTAGCGGCGGATCGGCGAAGTAAAATGTGTGTACGTCGTGGCGGCCAGCGCGAAGTGGCCTTCGTTCTGTTCCGAATAGCGCGCCTGCTTCAGCGAGCGCAGCATCAGGTAGCTCAGGATGCGTTCTTCCGGCTTGCCCGCGATCTTCTCGGTGAGCTTCTGGTACATGCGCGGGGTGATGTGGACTTCTTTCGGGAGTTCGATCTCGCGCACGTTGCGGCCGGTGCCGCGGCTGGCGCGGCGGTCGGTCTTCAGGTGCACGCGCTGGATGGGGAGCGCGCCCACGCCCAGCGAGTAGCCGAAGGTCGCCGCAATCACTTCGAAGTCGTAGACGCGCTTGGCGTCGGGCTTCTCGTGGATGCGGTAGAGCGACGCGATGAGCTTATTCTCGAGGTAGTGCGCCACGCATTCGTTGGCCGACAGCATGAACTCTTCGATCAGGCGGTGAGCGATCTTGCGTTCGGAGCGGGTGATCGACTTCATCAGGCCGTTTTCGTCGAATTCGATCACGGGCTCGGGCAGGTCGAAGTCGATCGAGCCGCGGCGTTCGCGTTTGCGGTTCAGGATCAGGGCGAGATCGCGCATCTGCTCGAACATGCTGGCCAGCTGCGCATAGCGCTTGCGGGCGGCCTCATCACCTTCGAGCACGGCGTTCATGGCGGTGTAGGTCATGCGCTCGGCGGAGCGGATCACGCCTTCGTTCAATTCGTACTCCACGATTTCCCCGCGATGATCGATTTCCATCACGCACGACAGCACCAGCCGGTCGACGTGCGGGCGCAGGCTGCAGATGTCGGTCGAGAGTTCGAGCGGCAACATGGGGACGGCGCGATCGGGAAAGTAGACGCTGGTTCCGCGCAGGCGGGCTTCCTTATCGAGCGCCGAGTCCTTGGTCACATACTGTGCGACGTCAGCGATGTGGACTTGCAGTTCGTAGTTGCCGTTTTTCAGCTGGCTGACGGTGACGGCGTCGTCGAAGTCGCGGGCAGTTTCGCCGTCGATAGTGACGATGGGCAGATTGCGGTAGTCGCGGCGCGAGCGTAGTTCGCTGGCGGGGATGACGTTCTCGACCGCCTGCGCTTCGTCCAGCACTTCGGGCGGGAAGCGGTGCGGCAGATGGAACTTGCGGATCATGATTTCGACGTCGACGCCGAAATCGTCTTCGTAGCCCAGGATCTCGACGATCTTCCCGCGCGGATTCTGCGTGGACGAGGGCCAGTCGGTGATCTCGACGTCGACGACTACGTTGTCGAGGTCCTCCCAATCGGTGCGGCGGGCGGCCTCTTCGCCGAGCACTCTGTGGACTTGCTTTTTTCCCCGCGCAGTTCTTGTTTCCTCAGTGTCCCCGGTGGCGAGCTTCTCCGGATCCTCCATTCCGGGCGGGATCACGATCTCCTGACGGATCTTGTCGTCGATGGGCGTGACATAGTTGTGGCGAGATCCATAGTGGAATGTCCCGACGACGGTTGTGTGCGCGCGATTGACAGGACGGACGATGCGGCCTTCGGCGCGGCCATCGGGGCGGATCGTTCCCACCTCGACCAACACCTGGTCGCCGTGCATTGCGGAACCGATGAAGGGTGGCGGGATGAAGATGTCTCCGGCGAGGCGGGCCTTGAAACGGATGTCGAGTGACTTGGGATCGGGGAGCACGAACCCGTAGCCGTCGCGGTGCATACTCAGCCGCCCGACGATCATGTTCTTGCCGGCCGAGGCGGATGGCAGCGCGTAACGGTCGGAATCGATTCTGACCAGTTGTCCGCTGGCGACCAGGCGCTCGAGGCGTTGGTCGAGTTCGCGACGCTGTTCCCCGCGCAGGCCCAGTTCGCGCACCAGCTGCTTGAAGCCGGCGGCGCGCTTGGGCTGGCGCTCGATTTTCTTCAGGATGGCGGACTCGGAGAGCATGAAGGCAGACCGTAGCAGCTGTAAGAACTATCTCACATCCAGGAAAGCGCTGGCTTGGTCAAGTGCTTGGATGGTCCCTTTACTCGGTCTCCCGATTGGTAACCGACACTCGAAACAGCGGCTTGGACTTCTCCGCCGGTTCCATCTCGTAGGTCTGCTGGGTTCTGCCGGGGTCGTAGTCTCTCCACAGCCAGATCATCTCCTCGGGGAATTCGGCCGCGCCGTGGCCTGTGTTGTGCGTGCCTTTGCCGAAGCTCAAGTGAAAGTCGTAGTCCTTCAGCTTCAGGGCGTTCGCCAGGCGAAGATTGGCCAGCGGCCAGCTGCCGTAGCGCGGATTTTCCAGGTCTTCCGAGCCGTCCTGCAGCCATACGCGAAGGTTGCGTTTGGCTTCGCGCAAAACTTTTTCGGGATAATCCTGGCCGCCATCGGAGGCGTGCGGATCTTCCTTCCACTGGATGCTGGCGTAGCTGCCGATCCAGGAGATGACGCGGCTGAACTGGTCCGACATTTGCCAGGCCGCGTTGAAAGAGCAGATGCCGCCCGAGGAGAGGCCGGTGATCGCCCGACTGTAGGCGTCCTTGCGGACGTTGTACCTGGCTGCCACCTCGGCGAGCACCTCATCGCGCAAATAGCGGGCATAGCGATCGCTCACGGTGTCATATAACGTGCTGCGCATGGAGTCCTGGAGAGTGCGGGCCCACTTGTCCGAATACGTCTTGACCACGTTGTAGGTGGGCGTGCCGGGCGAGTCACTGACGTCGCCGGGGTTGATGAACACGCCGATCAGGACGGGAATCTTCTTTTGCGCAATCAGGTTATCGATCACATTGAGAGCCGGATTATTGCCCTCGCGATCGATATACCCGCCGCCATCCTGGAAGACCATGAGCGCGGCGGGAGCTTTCGGGTCGTATTGCGCGGGCACATAGATCCAGTATTCGCTCTTCATACCGTCGTAAATCTTGCTGCTGTGGACGATTTTTGGAGAAAGCGCGCCTGATGGGACTCCGGGTTGGAGATAGGAAAGCGGGCCGAACGCCGGCAGGTCGAGACGACCTCCGAAATTTGCGCGGTTGACCGAGTAGTGGAAGGAGTGCAATTTGCCCATAGGCTCGATGCGCGCCGGGGCATACCACAGGTCCGAACCAGTCAGGCGCTGCATGGGCGGGCCGGACCCGCCATCGATGACGAGCGTTGGTTCGGAAGCTGCCTCGGTGGCAAAGAAGAAGTCGGTGCCGTGGCCGGCCCAGGCTGTTCCCTCCTTCAGGTCCTTGGCATCGAAGCTCGCGGTGATCGCGTCCCGCAGATCCGCACCATTGGACTTCGCGAGATCGATCAGTTGCAACGCGCTCCTCTTTTCTGCGGCCAATGCGGGAGCGAACAGGCAAAGCGACAGAAGCGCAAGTCTCCACATAAGGCAGATACTATACAGCGCCATCGCGACGCCGTTGCGGTCAGGTCTTGTCGGGATCAAGGGTCTGGTCGAGATAAATCCAGAGCACGCGTGCCATCAGCGTAAGGACGGGGGCGAGCGGCAGGAACAGCAGCAGCGCTCCGATCACGGTGTTCTGGAACGTCCACCCGACCAGCCACCACAGCAACAGGCCAAGCATGGTGATGGTTCCCAGGGCCAGACCATAGCCGATATACATCGCCCCCAGGAAGTAGCCTTCCTCGCGCTCAAATTTCAAACCACAGACGGGACAGCGCTCGTGCATGCCGGAAAACTTGAAGACCGACCCGCGAAAGATTGTTCCCGCGCGGCATCGAGGACAAAGCTGGAGGAAAATCCCGCGGGCTGTCGATACGTTCCCCGGCGTCACAGTAGAAATCTTAGACCCGTTCGTACGGGGTGCGCCGGGATAAACGTTGTTGAGTCGTGAATGAGAGAGTCATACAGGAAAGCCGTAGCGAGCCATCCTGACCCCGCGTCATGCGTGGCCAGGCAAAGGGCTGGACGCGAAGCGTTGACAGGGCCACATGCAGGCAGGACATTGAGCTTTGAAATAAGTACGTCCGGAGCGCCGACGTTGTCCACCGAAGGGGAAGGCCACATTCAGCGGAGGCAATCCACCGGGTTTAGGGGAAGGAACCAGGATTCGCCCTGACTTCACGAAATCTTGAAACGAGTTCTTCCTCTTTTTTGCGGAATCGCCCGCCGGCTGGAGGGCGACCCAGCCCTCGGTGTCCGGGAGAGAGCGCTTTGTCGCGCTGCCACCGAAACACGAAGCCTGGTAGTGGCTAACGGGTCTTGTGAGCCACTCCCTGCTGGTGCGTCGGCGTTCTTCTTCATCGTGACATTGGGGCGCGCAGGCACGCTACTGACAGGACAACGAACCCGGTGCTCAACGAGAGAAATGTTTTTGCGTGCGTGCTCATGCAATCTCCGCGCGGGCGGGGGCAGAGGTGAAGTAGCGCTCTTCGAGAATGTGGCGATGGTGCAGCTCGTGTCCGGCGATGATGTAGGCGAGGGCGCGCACGCTGATTTCGTTTTGGTTGGCGACGCCACGACGGGTCCAGTCAGAGGCGCGCAGAGGGCGGAGGAGCGCCAGGGTTGCCGCGCGCACGGTCGTGAATTCTTCCACCAAATCAAGGACGCGAAGCTCGGCGAACGGGCCGTCACGGACGTAGTCGTCCTGCTCGAAGCCTTCGATCGGCGTGCGGTCGTTGCGAGCGATGCGCAGCGCACGATACGCCATGATGCGTTCGGTGTCGATGAGGTGGCCGAGGACCTCCTTCACAGTCCATTTGTCGGGTGCATAGCGCAGGCCGCCGTCTTCTTCGCGGCGCGCTGAGAGCAGGGCAACCGTCTTGGGGAGCTGCTTTTCGAGCGTGCCGATGATGTCGTTGCCGGGAATCAGCGAGATGTAGCGGTCGTAGTACGGGTCGTATTCACCGGGTTTGGGACGTGCCAGGGTGATGGGCTTGCTGGTCATCGTTTCCTCAGCCTCGCGCCGGATGATTTGGCCTGTCTGAATCAGGTCAGGATGGTACCTGTTCTTAGACGCGAACCGGAAGGTTAGGTCGCAGGGATTAGCGCTCCGCGGGCGCAGGCTTATGCGGTTAGACCGGGGACCGCGATATAGGAACTGCCGGCGTGGCGCGCGGAAATTAGATCGCCGAGCGGGCAGGCCGTGGCGCGGGCGGGGTAACCTCGGAAAGCATCCTGGGATGGGCAATAGACCCATCCCTTTTGGCACCAATGAAAATGAGAATTTCCACAGCTTGCGTCTTGGATTGCGGAGTAGAATGACATTTGGTCACCGAAATGCGGCGGGTGACTCCTAATCCGATACGAGGAAAGGACTTTTTGGAACATGTGGAAGCCCACGAATCAGCCTACGACGACCCCAGGCCGGCCGGGTACGCCTGAGCCGGAGCAGCGTCCCGCCACGCCCCCCTCGGCAGCGCCCGTCCTCGCGGAAGCACCGCGCCCGGTCAGCGCGACCGCCACGGTGGACCAGGCCACGATCGGCAAGTCGCTGGTCATTAAGGGCGAGGTTACCGGTTCCGAGTCCCTTTACATCGACGGTCGCGTCGAAGGTTCCATCAACCTGGCCGGCAACCGCGTGACGGTGGGCCGCAACGGAGTAGTCGCCGCGAATATTAATGCCCGCGAGATTGTGGTGCTCGGGAAAGTGCGCGGGAATTTGACCGCCAGCGACCGCGTGGATATCCGCAGCGATGGTTCGCTCACCGGCGATGTGGTGGCCGCGCGCATCTCGATTGAAGACGGCGCGTTCTTCAAGGGTGGCATCGACATCCGCAAGGGCGGACAGCCGGGCACGAAGGAAGAGTCCAAGAGCAGTACGCCAGAGCCGGCGATCGCAGCACGGGCGTAGATCGGGCTTTCGGCTTCAGGGTTCCGGGAATTGCTGACGGGCACACCCGCTTCCGCGGGAGTGCCCGTTTGCTTTTTGGGGAAGGCTGAAATCGATGGGGGCGGCTCGGTGGTGAAGATTTCTGCTGAGGTCGTGCTGATGTGCTGTGACGCGGGGTCCTTCGCCGCAGGATGACCATGGGGAAAAGAGGGCGGGCGTGCTCGCCCGTTGTGGACAACGTTATTGCTTGGTAGCTTGCTCGATGGCTGCCTGCAGTTGCTCGATTGACCATCCGATTTGATTTTCCGTGATGATGGCGGGTGGAGCCAGCAACAGGTGATCGCCTTGAACGCCATCGACACTGCCCTGCATGGGATACACAAGCAGACCGCGTTCGGCCGCGGCTTGGCCGACTCGGCTTGCGAAGTTCTTTTCTGGAGCGAACGGCTGTTTGGTTTTCTTGTCAGCCACGAACTCGACTCCGAACAACATTCCGATTCCGCGCACGTCACCCACTCCGGGCAAGTCCACAAGCCCATCCAGTGCCTGGCGGAGTTTGTGAGCGGTGGTTCCTTCTTTTTGAGAGTCGGCCGCGGGCACCAGCTTTTCGGAATGCAGGTAGCGCAACACCGCTCGACCGGCGGCGAGCGAGATGGGGTGGGCGTTGTAGGTGAAGCCGTGCAGGAACTCGCCCGATCCGGCGTCGACGGCGTCGACCACTTTCTTGCTGGCGATTACGGCTCCCAGCGGGGCGTATCCGCTCGACAGGCCCTTCGCGGTCACAAGAATGTCGGGCGCGACGTTCCAGTGCTCGACCGCAAAGTTGCGGCCGGCGCGGCCCATGCCGGTCATCACCTCGTCGGCGATGAGGAGTACTCCGTGGTGCCGGCAGATGACCGCAATCTTTTCAAGATATCCGGGAGGTGGAGTTACGGCGCCTAGGGTTGCACCGCTCACGGGCTCGAAGATGAAAGCGGCGGCTTCGCCGTTCGACGATACGATCGCTTGCTCGACTTCGGCGGCGTACTGTTGGCCGCAGTTGAAACAGCTGTCGGCGCAGTCGAATTTGCAGCGGTAGCAGTACGGGAGGCCGACATGGGCGAACTCCTTCACCATGGGAAGATAGATCTCACGGCGCTTTCGGTTGCCGGAAACTGCGAGCGCACCGAGCGTCGAGCCGTGGTAGCTCTGCTGGCGGCTGATCACCTGGTGGCGCTTGGCCTGGCCGATTTCTACCTGGTACTGGCGGGCTAGCTTCAGGGCGGTTTCGATCGATTCCGATCCACCGCAGGTGAAGGAGACGCATCCGCCGCTGAAGTTTTCGCCGGCGAAGGCGAGCAGTTCCGCCGCATACTCTTCGGCGACCGGAGTGGTGAACTGGCTGGTGTGAACAAATTCGAGCTGGGCGGCCTGCTCGGCCATGGCGGCGGAAATTTCCTGGACGCCGTGGCCGATAAAGTTGACGGCGGCGGATCCGGAGAAATCGAGGTAGCGCTTGCCGTCGGCGTCCCAGAGGTAAACGCCTTCGCCGCGAACGGCCGCAGGAAAGGACTTACGAAAAGATCGGCGCAGGACGCCGGATTCGCGTGGGGCGAGGGTCACGGTGGAATTATAGATTGGCCGCAGACCACGCCGAGGCACGCAATATTGGTGCAACGCCAGGAATCAAGCGCATGGTGTTGGCCCATGAAAAAAAGAAAAATCTGCGTTCCTGTGCGTTAACCTGCGACTGACATGCTTTCCCGCATTGGCCCACGGCCCAGGATCGTGCGCATGGGTTTGCCTTTGCTCCTGCTCGCGGCCTGGGTTCTGTCTCCGAACCTCGGTGCGCAGAACCCCAAGCCTATCCAATTTACGGATGTGACCGCAGCGGCGGGCATCAAGTTCGTGCATTTCAAGGGTAACGAGGGCATCTCGATTAACCGTGAAGAGTTTGGGCCGGGCGTCTGCGTGGCGGATTTCGACGGGGACGGGTGGCAAGACATTTACTTCGTGAACGGGCGCGATCTCTACCATCGCGGTATCAGCGTGTGGAACGCGCTCTATCGCAACAACGGCGACGGAACTTTTACCGACGTCAGCGACAAGGCGGGTGTTCCCGGCACGGGCTACGGGTTGGGTTGTGCGTGGGGAGACTACGACAACGACAGGTTCCCGGATCTCTACGTCACCCAGTATGGCCGCAACGTTTTGTACCACAACAACAGGGATGGCACGTTCACTGACGTCACGGACAAAGCGGGTGTGGCTGGCACCGAGTTCGGCACGCAGTTCCACGCGGGGGCGACTTTCCTGGACTACGATCGCGATGGCCGTCTCGATCTCTATGTGGGCGGCTACGTGGCGTTGGGTCCGGACGGTCCGCGCTACTGCAACCTCGGGGGTGCACGCAGCAGTTGTCCGCCCAGCGCTTACCATGGCAGTCCCGACGTGCTCTACCACAATAACGGCGACGGCACCTTCACGAATGTCACCCGGGCGGCGAACATCTACCAGCCCGGGGGTAAGAATCTTTCGGTGGGCGCGGCCGACTACGACAACGATGGTTGGCCGGATATTTTTGTCGCCAATGACGGTCTCTACGCCTATCTGTATCACAACCAGCACAACGGGACGTTCGAGGAGGTCGGGCTTCCCGCCGGCATGGCGGTGGCGGGCCAGGGCCAGATCATGGCCGCCATGTGCATTTCCCTCGGCGACTACGACAACGACGGCTGGCTCGACCTCTACATCTCCGACTTCCAGAAATCCTCCGACCATCTCTGGCACAACAGCGGAAAAGGTTTCTTCGACGAGGTGAGCGGTCCGGCGGGCATCACGGTGCCTACGCGCGAGGTGCTGAGCTTCGGCGGAGGTTTCTTCGACTATGACAACGACGGGTGGCTGGATCTGTTCATCGCCAACGGCCACGTCTATCCCGAGGTCGAGCAAGTCACGCCGGAGGTTCGCTACAAGCAACTCAACACCTTGTTTCACAACGAAGGCAACGGGAAGTTTGTGGAAACGACCAAGCAGGCGGGCCGCGGGCTGCAGACGCCCCGTGTCGGCCGAGGGGTGGCATTCGCGGATTTCGACAACGATGGCTTCGTGGATCTGGTGGTGGGCAACAACGGAGACCCGCCGCTTTTGCTGCATAACAGCGGCGGGAATGGGAATCACTTCCTCAACTTCAAACTGGTGGGGACCAAGAGCAACCGGGATGGGATGGGTGCGCGCGTTCGAGTCGTGGCCGGGGGAACATCACAGATCCGCGAGATTGCCGGTGGGGGCAGCTATCTTTCGCAAAGCGATCTGCGCGCCAATTTTGGTCTGGGGAAAGCGGCCAAAGCGGAAACGGTCGAGATTCAATGGCCCAGCGGCCAGCATCAGGTCTTTCGCAACGTGGACGCCGACAAGTTTTATCAGGTCGAAGAGGGTCGCGACCAGTTGGGGCCGCAGGGTTTGCAGCCGCAGATTCATGCTGACCGGCCTTGATGGACGCCCGTTCTCCCGGAGTTGGCGCCGATTTGGGCTGATGAACGCAGATGATTAACCAGGCGCAGCCCGCCGTCTTCGCGAATGAAAAACGGAACAATCTGCGTCCTCTGCGTTAAGCTGCGGTTGACCCATGTTCTCCCGGATTCTGCGAAATCTCCGGCCTTCCCACCAGCACAGCGCGTTTTCCGCGACCGTGCTGTTGATGGCGACGGTCATGTTGTCGCGCGTGATCGGTTACGTGCGCGAGGCTTACATCGCGTACGCATTCGGCGCGGGCGGGCAGACCGATGCTTACGTGGCGGCTTTCACGCTGCCCGATTGGTTGAATTACATCCTGGCCGGGGGCACGGCGTCGATCACATTCATTTCGATCTACACGCGTTTTCTGGCGGAGAAGCGCGAGGCGGATGCGCAGAAGACGTTTTCGGTGATTGTCACCGTGATGACGACCGTGTTTCTCGTTGGGATCCTAGCGGCGGAAGTGTTCACACCACTGTTTGTCGGCTGGATGTTCCATGGGTTCTCGGCCGAACAGATGCGGCTCTGTGTTTCGCTGACGCGGATTCTTCTGCCCGCGCAGATCTTCTTCTATGTAGGCGGAGTGGTGGGAGCGGTGCTGCTGTCCCACCGAATGTTCCTGTTTCCGAGCTTCGGGCCGTTGCTTTACAACGTGTTCATCATTCTGGGCGGGGTGGTCGCGGGGAGACAGTTTGGGATTGCCTCGCTGGCCTACGGTGCACTGGCGGGCGCGGTGATCGGGCCCTTCCTGGTGAATGCCATTGGCGCGGCGCGGATTGGTACCGGCTACCAGCCGTCGTTTGAACTGAACAACCCGGCTTTCCGGGAGTGGGTGCGGCTTTCTATCCCGTTGATGCTGGGAGTATCGCTGGTGACGGCGGACGACTGGATTCTGCGCTATTTCGCCTCGAGCGGAATTGGCGACATCGCGCGATTGAACTATGCAAAACGGCTGTTCGCGGTGCCCATCGCGGTGTTGGGGCAGGCGACGGGGCAGGCTTCGCTGCCGTTTTTCGCGCGATTGTTTGGCGAGAAGCGGATGAAGGAGTTTGGCGAGACGGTGAATGGCTCGGTCTATCGCATCTCGGCCGTTTCGTTCCTGTGTTCGGCTTTGATGATGGTGGCGGCACTGCCGCTGATCGACCTGGTTTACAGGCGCGGGCACTTCTCTTTTGGGGATTCTGAGCAGACCGCGGTCTATTTCTTCTGGTTTTCACTATCGCTCGCATTCTGGGCGGCGCAGGGACTTTACGCACGCGCTTTCTACGCGGCCGGGGATACGCTGACGCCGATGGTGGCGAGCACGCTGATCACGCTCGCGTCACTGCTGGTGTATCGCGCCCTGTTTCATGCGTTTTCGGTCGTGGGACTGGCGATGGCTTCGGACGTGGGGATCGTCGCCAATACAGTGGCGGCGGCGCTGCTGCTGCATCGTCGAAAACTGGTTTCGCTGGCTCATTTGCCTTGGGTCGAACTGGGGAAGGCGATTCTGGTAGCGGCAATTGCAGGTGGCCTGAGCTGGTCGGTCGTGCGGATGATTCCGTTGCGCGGCAGTCGGACGGCCGACTTGGAGTCGCTGGCTTTGAGTACCATCACCTGGGCTGGGGCGGTGGCGGCGGGGCTGTGGGTGTTGCAGTCAGATTTGCCCCAGGCGTTGCGAAGAAAAAGGACGGCAATTCCCGCCGAAATGGCACCGAAGGACGTGGCTGACGTGGGGATGGAGCCGTAGCAGCTTCTGGGCGTCGGTCGACCCGAACACCCCGCGTCGACGGGCGGGAGACACCGGTCGCTCCACCTCCCCTTCCCGGCTCTTTCCGGGCGGTTGATCTCCTGCCATAAGTTACTTTCTTTCAATCACTTACCAAATGATCCACGCTTGTGTGGGGCTTTACCCTTGGTGCATTGTCGCCAGCATCTCTCCGAGGCAGAGTGGGGGTGGAATCGGGAGGTCGGTATGGCAAGTCCGCTGGTTGACTATTGCGAGCAGGCGAACCCCGGAGTTCTGGCTGAAATTCGGCGGGTTGGCGAGCCGGTGGGGAACGTCCGGCGGATCCAGGCGAGTTTTCTGGCGGATCTGGAGAAGAGGACGTTGATGTGGCTGGCGGATAGGACGCCGTCTTCGATCAACTCGGACCACCTGACGATGCTGGGATTTCTCGGCCAGGTGATGGCGGGCGGGTTCTATGCCCTGTCGCGCTGGAACAAGTACTACCTGCTGGCTGTGATTGGCTGCCTGGCGGTGAACTGGCTAGGCGACAGTCTGGACGGAACGCTCGCCCGCGTGCGGCAACAACAGCGGCCTCGGTATGGGTTTTATGTCGATCACATGGTCGACAGTGTTGGCGCGGTGGTGATGATGGGCGGTCTGGCGATTTCCGGATATATGCATCCCTGGATCGCGATGGGATTGCTGGTGGCGTTCCTGGTCTTGTCGATCCAGTCGTATCTGGCGACTTACACGTTGGGTGAGTTCCGGCTGTCGTTCTGGAATTTTGGGCCGACGGAGTTGCGCTTGTTGCTGGCGGTGGGCAACCTGGCGTTGCTCGACTGGCCGACGGTATTGCCCGCGAGATATCGGCTATTTGATGTGGGTGGAACGATCGGGCTGATCGGGATGAGCCTGGTGCTCATGTTCTTCACCACCAGGAACGCCTGTCGGCTCTATTGGGAGGAGCGCATTCGATGACGACTCGGGAGGGAGCGCAGAGAACCGGCGTGCGCTGGTTGAAGTTCAATGCCGTCGGAGCGGGCGGGATTGCCGTGCAACTGGTTGCTTTGGCAGCCTTGAGGTCTGGACTGCAGATGAATTATCTGGCGGCCACGGTCCTGGCGGTCGAGGCGGCGGTGGTCCATAACCACTTCTGGCATGAGCGGTTTACGTGGGTGGAGCGCGCTACCAGGAGTTCGTTGGCGAGGTTCTTGAAATTCAACCTCACGACCGGGATGTTCTCGATTCTGGGGAACGTGCTGTTGATGCGCGGTTTGGTGGCGGGGGCACATATGAATTATTTGTTGGCAAACGTGTTCACGATTGCCACTTGCTCGCTGGTGAATTTTCTGGTGAGTGATTTGTTTGTGTTTGAGGCGGAATAGGTTGTCTTGAGCCCTCGCGCGGGCCGTCCCTGAGGAGACCGCGGCAGAATGGCCCGAAAGCTCCGCGAGCAGAAAACGTCCGAGTCATCGGCCGTTGAAAGGTCTCTCGGGCCCTGCTTCGCTGTCAAATTGTCGCGCGCCCCTTTCGCTTCTATGATGGACACTTGCGGCTGGGCTCCATGGGGAACGACCACCACCAAGATCGGGAAGGCAATGTCGGGGACCGAATCGCGACCTTCATGCAGGGGGACGGGCAGTCCCCAGGCAAACGGGCCACGGATGAAGAGCTACGGACACTCCGATTCGCGGTGAAGCGTCTCGATCAACTGTTGGCCGACGCCGCAGCCGATGAGCAAGCCCGGCGCGCCCGGGCGACGGAAGAAGAAGCCCAACTGCTTCGGGCCGCAGCCGCTAGGCTCGATCAGCTGCTAACCGACATCGCCCGGAAGGAAACGGTACCCGAATTGAAGCAGCGACACCGGCCCAAGAAAGACAGGACCGAGTGACGTCGTCTTCAAAACGCGCTACCTGGCCTCTGCGTCAACTCACACGGCGGCGCACGGGCTTTGCACTTGCAACCAGAAAAGCATTCCCCTTCGGATCGTTGGCATTCCCACGCAGCGGGACGGGCGTTTTAGCTCACGCCTTGTTCAACCCGCCGTCCCCGAACGTGACCCCTCTGGCGGACCATTTCTCTCCGCATCCGTCCGGGTGCGCGGGGGGCGCAGATTTTCCGCGGACGAGACCTTCATGGGTGGCAAAGTTGTGTTCGGAATCGTGTTCTGCGCAGGGTATGTTTCAAAAGGGCCGGTGGACTGTGAAATAGCTCGCCCCATCGGACGCAAGTGTGAGCCACCCTTTCGTTCCTCCGAAGACACGCTGACTTTGGGAAGTTGTAACTTCCCCGGAACTGGAGGTTGCCGGGAGGCGTACCTGTTGATGTTTAAAGGACTGTGGTCATCGGGGAGCCGCTTGCCTTATGATGGCGGCGCTTCTGACTGTGAGCATGCCGCTCGGATCCTCCGTGAAAGGCAGGTCTGGCTGATCCTGCGATTGATCTTACTGGTCTTCGCAAAGAATACGACCGCCTGGTGGCGGTCGACGATTTGAATCTCACCTTTCCGCGAGGCAAGATTTTCGGCCTCGTCCAAATACTTCCAGCAACTTACGCAGGCACTCACAGGTTGATCGCCACCCACTGTACCGTCTTGAATCTGTTTCGCTAAGGCCAGACCATGGGCAGCTAAATCCGGGGGCAGCCACATCTGGCGGGGGTGTTCGAGCAGAGACAGAGCCCCGCCCCGGGGAAGAACGGTCGGATTCGCAAACCGCTGCTCAAACTCATCGACAGGCCTTCAGTCCGTCTTCGTCAAGACTCAAAGCACCCGGTTTATGGGATGCGTTCTAGGTCGTCGCTCCGCGAACTCACTCAGGGGTCGCGGAGAGTGGTTGAGGTGCGGCCATGCCAAGCGTCCTTAGCGTCTCTTCTGCGGCCTCAATTCCGGAGCGAACACAATCCGGGACGCCGATGCCGTTGTAGCCGTTGCCGGCAAGTGTGAGGCCGGGGAGTTTCTTGCGGAGGGCTTCGATGCGCTGGAGGCGTTCGAGGTGTCCGACGCCGTACTGGGCCATGGCGCCCTTCCATTTGAAGACGCGAGTGAACAGGGGCTCGGCTGTGAGATGAATGATCAGTTTCAGTTCCTCACGCACGATGCGCAGGATTTCATCCTCGGACAGGGCGAGGATCTGTTCGTCGCGCGCGCCACCCAAAAAGCAACGGACGACGGCGCGGTCGTCGGGCGCGCGGTGGGGAAACTTGTTGTGGACGAACGTGGCGGCCAGCAGGCGTTTGCCTTCGCTGCGGGGCACGAGAAAACCAAAGCCAGGCGGGAGCGACTGGCGAACGTTCCGGTCGTAGCCGATCGCCACCGTCACAGACGAACTGTAGTGGACGCCGGCGAGTTCAGTCGCCAGCTCATGACTGCACATGCGCAAAAGACTGGCTGCGGCTTGTGTGGGCAAGGCGAGAATGACCGCGTCAAAGTGATCCGACCGCAAGCCGGCCGACACGACCCAGCCTTCCCCTTCGAGCGTGGTCGCCTGCACGGTCGCTCCGGTCGTCAGCGCGTCGGCGTCAAGGCTTGCGACCAGGGCGTCGACCATGTGCTGCATTCCGCCCTTGAGTGAGGTGAACAGCGGGCGAGGCGAGCCTTCTGGTTTGGGCGCGTTCCTGCGGGCGGCGAGCACGGCGCGGCCGAGGCTGCCGTGCTTGGCTTCCATGTCGGCGAACCGGGCAAGCACGGCGCGCACGCTGAGCTGGGAGGCTTCCCCGCCGTAGATGCCGGAGAGCAGGGGATCGGCAAGGCGTTCCACCATTTCAGACCCATAGTGGCGCTCGACCATGGAAGCCACCGTTTCGTCACCGTTCGCTTCGTGGGGTGGGTGGAACCATTCCCGGGCCATGCGCAATTTTGTTTTCAGCGAGAAGAGCGGTGAGAGCACGATCGGGAGGAGTTTGGTCGGGACCATGAACATCAGGCCGTCGGGCATCTCGATGAGTCTGCCGCGGACGAGGATGTAGGTTTTGCGGTCTCGATCGTTGGAGCCGATGAGTTGGTCGGCGAGGCCGAGCTGCTGGCAGAGATCGCTGGCCCAAGGCTTCTCGGTGAGAAAGGAATCGGGGCCGGCCTCGATCAGGCAGCCGTCCACGCGGTCGGTGACCAAAACGCCGCCCAGGCGCGGACTCGATTCGTAGAGGACATAGTCCAGCTCGCCGCCGTCGCGGCGCTTCTTTTCGAGCACGTAGGCAGCGGAGAGTCCCGAGATGCCGCCGCCGATGATGGCGATCCGTTTCATTTCGTTCGCTTCTGGAGCCGCCGCAGATTGGCGCAGAGCATGCGGCTTTTCCTTTTGCTTCATTCGCCGGGAGCACGAGCCGATCGAGTTCATCGTGAACACCCGGCGTTCCGCAGCGTGAATCTGCAGCCCATTGTCCGGGCCCCCGCAAGATGCCAGCGTTATTGCATCCGGGTACGCGCGACATCCGCCAAGGCTGCGATCAACGGCGGCGATTCGTTCAGAGATTCGGCGCGCCAAAGACGCATGTCGTGCTTCCGGGCAAAGTCCTGGAAGGCGATATCAATATCGTAAAGCACTTCGACGTGATCGCATAGCAAGCCCACGGGCAGGACAGAGACTCCGCTGTACCCATGCCGACATAGACCGGCAGGTCCAGTTCGCGGGCCAGCAATTCGCGCTGGCGCGCGGTGATTTCGTTCATCGGTGAGTGGCCGATGAGCGAGTAGCTGTGTTTGACCTCTTCGATCACCTGAGGCGGAAGGGGTCGGCCCCCGCGTGGCGTTGCGCAGGAATTCGGGGATATGGTCGAGCGAGTTGGCGGTGCCGTGGGCTAGGAGGAGGACGGCAGTGCGGCTGGGTTGCGTCTCGATCATTTTCCGTTTTGCGGGCGGGGGCGAGACGCCCTCGCGACAGCCGGCGGGAGGCCGGCGCTACAACTTCATCTGGTCGAATGTTCCTGCACAAACTCGCACAGGCGCTTCACATTGTCGACCGGGGTTTCGGGCAGGATGCCATGGCCCAGGTTGAAGATGTGGCCGGGGCGCCCGGCGGCCAAGCGCAGGATGTCTTCGGCGCGGGTCTTCACTTCTTTCCAGTCGGCAAACAAAAGTACCGGATCGAGATTGCCCTGCACCGCTCCCCGGAAGTTCATTTGGCGCCAGCCATCGTCGAGTGGAATCCGCCAGTCAAGGCCGATCACTTCCGCTCCCGTTTCTTTCATGGACGCCAACAGGGTCGCGCTGTCGGTGCCGAAGTAGATGATGGGCGCTCCGGTTTTCTGCAGTTTTTTCACGAGATCGGTGACGTGAGCCAGCACATAGCGACGGTAGTCTTCCACGCTCAGGCAGCCTACCCAGCTATCGAAGATCTGGATGGTGTCAGCACCGGCGCGAACCTGCTCGGCGGCGTACTCGCTGGTCACGGCGACGAGCTTGCGCATGAGTTCATCCCAGGCCGCGGGCGAGGAGTACATCGTCTTCTTGGTGTGGACGTAGTTGCGAGAGCCACCGCCCTCGATCATGTAGCTGGCGAGCGTGAAGGGGGCACCGCAGAAGCCGATCACGGGCAGGCGGTCCCCGAAATGCTTGCACACGAGACGGATGGCTTCGGCAACGTAGCCGAGTTCGGAAGCACGATCCATGCGCAGGCGGGCGATGTCTTCTTGGTCGCGGAGGGGCTTCTCGATCACCGGGCCTTCCCCGGCTTCGAAGTGAAACGGGAGGCCCATGACTTCGAGCGGCAGCAGGAGGTCGGCAAAGATGATGGCGGCATCGACACCCAGCGCCTCAGCGGCGGTGATGGTGACTTCCGCCGCGAGTTCGGGCTTCTTGCAGATCTCGATGAGGGAATGTTGTGCGCGGACGGCGCGGTATTCGGCCATGTAGCGGCCAGCCTGGCGCATGAACCAGACCGGCGTGCGGTCGACCGGTTGGGCCCTGCAGGCCCGGATGAAGCGGGAATTAGGAGCAGACATGAATCTTTCAATGTAGCATTTCTGGCCGCTGCGCGTGCTGGAGGCTTCCCCGGAACTTCAAAAACTTTGAAAGCGGCAGCGCGATTCCGAGCCCCAGTGGCCGGGGAGATGCTGGTCGCTCGGGCGGGCAGAACTGCGCAAGCTGCCGAACAAGCTCTCCGGGGAGGGACCCATGAATGCCAGGCCCCTCGCCGGAGACTCGAACTACGGTCATCGGGAGCTTTCCGTAGATCATTGCTAATGCGGCGAGGCGCCTGATCGAACAAAGCGGCGTGCACGCGGGCCGGGTGGTGCAAGTCCGCGGACATGCCAACCAAAGGTTGCGCAAGCCGGACAAACCGGAGGATCCGTCAAACCGCCGAATCTCGCTCATCGTCCACTAGGTTGTGCAAGAAGAAGACCCATCGCCCTACGGCTTGACCACCTGCAGATTGTTGGTCACCGAGAAGATCCCGGGAACGCTGTTGGCGCGGATGCCGGCGGTGTTCTTGTCGGCTTCGTTGTCGACCACGCCTTCGAGGGTCACCCGGCCGGACTTCACAATAATACGGATCGGCTTTTGCACGCCCAAAGCGTACCTCTGGAGGCTGGGATAGCCATAGATCGCGCGATAAAGCCGCAGGCGCAGCTGATCATCCATGGGAGATGGTGGAAGTACCTCGATCTGGTTATCCACCTTCTCGACACCTTCGATCCCCTTGACGGCTCTTTCGGCGTCACTTTTCAAGCTGGGCCTTGTGACCTGTCCCAGCAGGGTCACGTTGTAGCCATCGACCTTGTAGGCGATATTGTCGAAGACACCAAAATAGGGGAGCATGAGCAGTTCGTGACGCACTTCCTTTTGAATGCGCTGAACTGCCTTCTCCGAGACCTGGCTCCGCGCAAGGGAAGCGCATGCAGCCAACGCAATCACCAACGCAAAAACAGAAGACAGTCGGAGTTTCATCGGATTTCCTTTTCGGACAAATTTGGCGTCTGCGGTTGAGCGACGCCTGCGGACCGGAAGATTCTAAACGATTCCATGGCGCGCGCACGGCAAGTGATTTCACGGCAAATAGACATGCGGAGCCCTCCGCGAGCGGAGACCGAAGGGCGACAGGTTCGCAGCCGTCCTGCTCTTGGGCAGCATGAAGATCCATGGCGGCTTTCACCGCGGGACTGTGTTTCCGCGCAACAAATCCTCGATATCGTCCAGCTTGTCGGTCAGATGGTTCAACTTGCGCGCCAGGCCCTGAATTTCGGACTCAGCGCGGCGGTTGACGTCGAAGTCGAGTTCACCGCGCAGGCGGTCTTTCGTGTCCTGGCGATTCTGGCTCATCATAATGACCGGCGCCTGGAGGGCAGCCAGCATGGAGAGGAACAGGTTCAGCAGGATGAAGGGATAGACGTCCCACGCTCGCTCTCGGAGAAACACATTGACGCCGGTGTAGACCATGAGAGCAGAGAGAAATGTGATGATGAAGGTCCAAGATCCGCCGAAACCGGCCACCATGTCGGCGATGCGCTCGCCGAAAGTGGCTTCCCGCTCGATCACCTCGTTGGGGTTCCGCATGGCGCGCAGGCGCACCAATTGCTGCGAAGCATGAAACTGACGGCCCAGGACCGTTAGCATGTCCATGCCCGCGAGCGGCTTGCGCTGCAGCAGGATGCGGATGTCGTTCCGGTCGACTTCCAGGCAGATCGTTTCTTCCAGGGCGATCGCGTTGGTTTGATGCGGCGTCTGTTCGAGCATCGAGGCGAAGCCAAAAAACTCGCCGTGCGCCGGCTCATCGACGACCACTTCCTGATGGTCCTGATCCACGGTAGTGACGCGCACCACGCCGGAAACCATGACGTAGGCTCGCTCGCCCGGGTCGCCGATCTTGTAGATGCGCTGGCGCGGGGCAAATCTTTTGAGCTCGACTTGCCCGGCCAGCACAGCGGTTTCCTCTTCGTCCAGCAGGGCGAAAAGCGGAACGTTCTTTAGCACTTCTGGGTTGCACGCCATCGAACACCTCATGCAGTAAGCGGAGTCCCCCCCTCAATCCACAGCATTGTAGGCGATGGGTAAAAAGCGCGCATCCTGCAGATAAGCAAGCACGTGACGCGTCCCGCGCAGCGTTCCGCCTGGTTCGATTGATGCCAGCTTTCCCTGCTGGTGCAGCCGCGCGGAAGGGGTTCCGGCAGCGGAATAAGCCGCTGGGGGGCTTCGCAGCCGTGCGCCCTGCCCGCGCCAAAGTGCAACCTTTGCCGCCCAGGTGCGTTCCTAGAAGGAAGTTCTCGGCGCCGCAGTCGGGCGGCCTGTCGCCGGGAACGGGTCGGATGTCAATCCCAAGTTCAGAAAAGAGGCGCTCTATGAAAACGTCGAGCCAAGGGACTTTTCGGCGGTGCAAAAGATTGCTCTTCGGGATGCTCTGGGTCTGTACGGCGCTCTTCGTCGTAACGCCATCTGGGGCACAGGAATCGCGCTCGCCGGGATGGGTAGTCATCCCGGTTGCTGAATATCGAACGCTGCACAGCAAGGCCTATCCGGTGGAACCGGAGCCGGAGACTCCTCCCATACCGGCCACTCTGACGCGCATCGACTACGACCTGCGCATCAGTGGCGATCTGGCGAAAGGCCACGTGAACCTCACGGTCGATGTGCTCAAGGAGGGGTGGGTGAGTGTTCCAATTCCGTCGGGACTGCTGGTGCGAGAAGCGCGGCTGGATCGCAAACTCGTATCGCTGGTGGCGAGTCCTGCGAGCGAGAGCGGCGGTCATCTCAACGCAGTGCTCTGGCATCCCGGACGTTCCGTGCTCTCGCTCGCTATCGCTCTGCCGGTTACCTCCGCAGCAGGGAATGAAAGCATCACGCTGCCCTCTGCGGATTCAGGAGTTACGCGCGCATCGGTCGAACTTCCGCGGCAGGGTGTGGACATTCAAGTTGCGGGTGGACTTCTGTCGGAGAAGTCCGAGGTGGCCGCGGACAGCAAGTGGGTCGCATACGGGCGTGGAAACGAGCCCCTCACATTCACCTGGCGCCGCAAGACAGAAGATCACAGAACGACACAGCCTTTGCGATTGCGAGGATCGCTGGCCGAGTTGGTGAGCCTGGGCGAGGATTCGACGGGGATCTATGCCGAAGTCAGCGTCGATGTGGTGCAGGGCGCCGCCCACGAAGTGCGCTTGCAGCTCCCGGACTCCATCACGATCAACCAGGTGTTGGGCGCCATGGTGTCGGATTGGCAGGTAACCGGCGGCGAACTGGCGGTGACGTTCCTGGAACCACTCGAGCAGGGCGCCAAGTTCGTCATCCATGGTGAAACGCGTCTGGCACGCGACGGACAAATCGGCGTTCCCCTGTTGCGTCTCCTGAATACCGAGCGCGACACCGGAGGAGTGGCGGTGGAAGTCCTGGGCGCCGGCGAGATCAAGGATCTGAAGTCACAGGGACTGGAAGAGGCTGATGCGACCGACCTGGGTGAGACGGTGGCCGGCCGACAGTCTCCGTCGCTGGCCGCGTTTCGTTTTCGTTCGGGAGAAGCGGCCAGTACGCGAGCGCTCACGGTGAAGGTGGCGCGCTACGAACAGCAAGCCGTTCTGATGGCCAACATCGAGGAAGCGCGCTACCAGGTGCTGATGAGCAAGGAAGGAAAAACTCTGGTGCAGGCACGCTACGCCGTGCGGAACAATCAGAGGAACTTCGTCAAAATTACTTTGCCTGCGGGGGCCGTGGTCTGGAGCGCAGGGTTGTCGGGCAAACCGGTGCGGCCCGGTCAGTGGACCGATGGCAGCTTGCTGCTTCCGCTGGAAAAGGCACGGGGCGGCGAAGAGGCTCCGGCTTTCGTGGTGGAAGTTTTGTATATGATTCGCGGAAGTGCCTGGGAGGACAAAGGCAAGACGCATCTGGCGCTGCCTGCGCTGGATCTGCCGGTGTCGCGTACCGGGCTTCTCCTGTATTACCCGCCGTTGTTCCGCGTGACGGCGGAACCCGGCTCGTTCCGTGCGGAGACCTACACGAACCCGACCTCGTCTGCGTTTAGTCCACCCCCCCCTCCGCCCTCCGCCGGGCCCGTCAGCGGGGCAATATCAGCGGGCGGCGCATCGCCAGGGGAACTTCGGAATGAGAAGGACGACGAATCCACCCAGGCGCTGATCGACAAATTCCGGACGAAATCGAAAGCGGGCCGAGTGACCGGCATTCTTCCTATCGGGGTCGACTTTCCGGCGTTTGGCCCTTCCACCTATCTAGTATCGGAACTCACTAGTGAAGGCCAGTTTCCAGCGGCCGAACTCAGCTACCAGCGAGACAAAAAGGCGGGTGTGCGATGAAAAGGAATTTCTTCGTTTTCGTGCTGATCCTTTCAACGGTCGCAATGGCACAACCGCAGAAGGGTGGCGGCCTGCCGTTCCCCGATTCCGGCGATGTGACATTGCCGCTCGACGAATACAACAAGTTGCTTGAACTGGCGACGAAGCCTCCCCGGAAGCCTGAGACTCCACCGCAAAACTATTCGATCAAGTGCGCAGAACTTACATTTCGAGTGGAAAACGAATCCGTACTGGGGAGTATTCAACTGGAAGGGGAAGTGTTCAAGAAGGGCGTGACCAAGGTTCCTCTGACAACGGGCATGACGAGCTTTGACGCTCGACAAGAAGGCAAAGGAGTGCCCCTGCAGCAGGAGAATGGAATCCAAACGGCAGTGCTGAGCGGGCCGGCTGACTTCTCCATCAACTTGAACGTGGGACTGCCATTGCGTATCGAGGCGGGTCGGGCGTCTTTCAGTTTGCCGGCACCAGCCGCGGGCAGCGTGCAACTTGCCCTGGCAATTCCTGGCGAGCACACCTTCGTGAACATCACTCCCGGTCTGATTACCAATCGAAGTTCAGAGAACGGGAAGACGGCGATCGAGGCGACACTGGTGCCGGGGCAGCCGGCCACCATCTGGTGGGCAACCCGCGAAACCGCCACCCAAGTCGTGCCCAAAGAAGCCCGCTTTCTATCGGACGTGAAGACGCTGGTGTCGGTGAGCGATGCGGAGCTTCGCGTGGCCGCCCTCGCCGATATCACCGTTGTGCAAGGCGAGCCGTCTGAATTCGAGGTTAACGTGCCCCCCGGCTACGAAGTGACGGGCATAACGGGAGGGTCGCTCGAATCGAGTGAAATGCGCGGCGGTGGCTTGATCTTGAGGGTGCGCACCCCGGGCCAGCGGCATCAGTTCCTGATTTCGATGGAGCGTTCGATCAGCGATTCCAAAGCCAGCGCTCCCTTTCTGAGTTTCAAGAATGCACAACGGGAGACCGGTGAGGTCCTGGTCGAGGGGACGGGCACCATGGAACTCGCGGCGACCGAAGGCGGCGGCCTAAAGCGGATGGATGTGAAGGAAACCAGCACCTACCTGCGGTCCCTCGCACACTATTCGCCGCAGGCGGCTTTTCGCTTTCACCGGCAGCCCAACGAAGTCCCGACTCTGGCGCTGGAGTGGACTCGTTTTCCGGACACCAGCGTGCTGGCCGCCCTGGCGGAAAACGCAGTGGTTACGACGCTGGTGACTTCCGAAGGCAAGTCGCTCACGGAAATCAAACTGACGATCAAGAACCAGGCGCAGCCGTTCCTGAAAGTGGCGCTGCCGGCGGGGGCGAGCATTCTGTCGGCCGAAGTCGGAGGCGAGAAGGTCAAGCCCGTCCAGGGGCCGGATGGAGGCCGCGTGCCCTTGTTGCGTCCCGGCTTTCATCCCGCGGGCTCCTATGAAGTGTCGTTTGTGTTCATGCACTCCGGGACACCGTTTGCCAAGAAGGGTGGCTCCGAGCTGTCTCTGCCGGGCATGGATGTTCCGATCAGCCTGCTGCATTGGGAGGTCTTTCTGCCCGAACGCTACCAGGTGAAGGACTTCGGCGGCGATGTGATATCGGCCGCTCTTCTGCCGCCGGCGTTCCGCGTGAGTGCTGGCCTAGCGATGCTCGGTCAAGGCGGGGGCGTGGGTGGAGACGCCTTGGTCGCGAGTCGTGGCCGGCTCGACGCGAAGTTTCCCGGGCAAGTGGGAGGCGTGGTGGTAGACCCATCGGGTGCTGCGGTCTCCGGTGCACAGGTAACGGTCACAAATACGGAAAATGGGCTCAACCTGAGTGCGGTTACGGATGCGGAAGGCGGCTGGGTCGTCTCGAACTTCCCCTCCGGACGTGGGACGATCCAGGTCGATGCCACTGGATTCAAGACCACCAGTGAACAGTTCAACTATGACTCCGGCCGGGCTGCGCAGTACGTGATTCGGCTGCATGTGGGCTCGGTATCGGAAACAATCGAGGTTATGGCCGAAGCTGTCTCCATGAATGGACGGGTGTACGATCGACTTGCGCCGCTCGAGAGCAACGCGAAGAAGCAGGCGATCAATGCGGCTTCCGCCAACGTAATCAACCTGCAGCGTCGAGTTGCGGGTGTGCTGCCCGTGGCCATCGAAGTGCCGCGCACGGGCACGTCGTTCCAGTTCGCCAGGGCGCTGATTCTGGACGAAGAAACCAAGGTGACATTCAGCTACAAGAGCAGATAGACAAGTCGCCTCATCACTTCCTGCGGGAGTTTCGACGACCGAGCAGGGCACGGAGCGGGGCGGTCCTCGACCTGTGCCTTCGGGTCGGAACCAGCGCAGCGGCAGCTCTGCGGGGTAGTTCCGTAGTACGCTGATCGAGGACGAGATCGCTTAGAGTTGCCTTGGACCGGCTCGGATGTGGGAAACCCCCGATCGGAGACCTGCCGATACCGGCGACCGTGAGGATGGGCCCATGAGAATTCAGCCTTTTGGCTGGCTGGCGGTCTGCCTCGCGCTTGGTGGCGCTTCCGTGGCCCAACCCGGCGAAGGGCAGAAGAAGCACCTTCTCGTGCTGGGGGAGGAAAAGGGATACAGGCACGAGTCCATTTCCCACGCCATGGCCACCATTGAACGCCTGGGGCAGGAAACCGGTTTGTGGGAAACCACCATCCGCACGGACACAGAAGTACTGACCAAGAAGAAGCTCGAATACAACGCCAAGAATCTCAATGATTTCGACGCTGTGTTCTTCTTGACCGGGGGCGAGCTTGAGATGGATGCGCAGCAGAAGGCCGATTTCCTGTCGTTCATACATGATGATGGAAAGGGCTTCATCGGCGTGCATGGCGCCACGATCACGTTCACTGAATGGCCGGAGTACGGCAAGATGATTGGAGGCTACTTTGACGAACATCCCTGGGGAACGTTCAATGCACCCATCCTGGTGGAAGACCCGAGTTTTCCCGGGATGCAACAGTGGCCTCGATCGTTCGTACTCCGCGACGAAATCTACCAGATCAGGAACTACTCACGCGACAAGGTGCGGGTGCTGATGCGGCTCGACGCGAGCAAACTCGATCTCGCCAACCCGAAGGTGCATCGCACGGACGGTGATTTCGCGGTGACCTGGGCGACGATGTACGGCAAGGGCCGAGTGTACTATTCGACTTTGGGGCACGTGAAAGAGAACTGGGACAACCCCCAATTGCAGAAAATGTTCATGGAAGCCATCCAGTGGGCGACTGGATTGGTCGACGCTGACGTAACGCCCCGGCCCGGCCCTTCCCGGTAAGGTTTGGCCGGGAAAAAGTTATGCGCGGCAGAAAAGCGTGTCACACCCCGTGATCACACGAAGAACATTCGCCAAGGCGGCGGCTGCGGGTCTCGCCATGGCGGCAGCGCAGCTGCCTCTTCTCGCGGATATCGGGGGCAAGCTCAGGGTCGGCGTCGGGACCTACAGCTACCACAGCCTGTCGCTCGAGGACATGATGGTGCAATTGACCGCTCTCGGGATTCAGGAAATCGAAATGTCCCGGGGCGAGTTCATGCTGATGAACACACCCGGCGAGGATCTGTTCCGCTCTGCCAGAGCCCAGCTCGACCGCGCCGGGATTCGCTGTGTCTCTTACTACTCCGCTACCATCAAAGACCGCCGCGATATTGAGAATGCGACGAGCTTTGCCAACCTGCTGGGGGTGCGGCATATCACCGGCGATGCGACGCGCAGCGTGCTTGCCCAGATCGACCCGCGCTTCACCGAAGCAGGCCTGACCTTCGGCATCCATAATCATTATTTCAAGGGAGAGAAATTCCCTTACGAAAGTCCGGAAGATGTTCTGAAGGCTCTGTCCGGTCTTTCCAAAACGGTGGGCGCCACTGCGGACGTGGGCCATTTCGCTTCTTGTGGGCATGATCCGGTGGAGGCAGTCCGCAAGCTCGCGCCGCGCCTCCACTTGGTGCACCTCAAAGACGTCGAGGCGGCCGGCGGAGAGGTCAACGTGTTGCTGGGAAGGGGCGTCGCGAGGATTCCCGAAGTCATGCAGGAACTCCACCGGCAGGATTTCGCTGGTCTGGTGGCAGTTGAGTACGAAAAAGAAGGTAGCGTTGAAGCCGACATGAGGCAGGCAGTGGAATTTGCCAGGAAACTGGCATGATTCTTTCGTGTTTCCCTCCGTCGCAACAAACGCAATTCACCATCGCGAGTGAGGCGGAGCTACCGGACTGAGTGCGGATCCGTTATTCCTCCTGGGGTGAGATCGAGCTGATCGCGTTTTTGCAAGCAGCCCGAAATGGGCAACTTGGCCGCGGAGTTCAGCACTCTCGAGGTTTTCAAAGGTGAGAAACCGTTCGACCTTTTCGGCCTGCGCAATTGGCGTGTGCGCGCTGACGGTGGGTCTTGTCGGAGCGCTGCCGGGCGCGATTGCACAAGAAAAGGAAAAGAAGCCGCACACGCCGGGCCCCATGCTGGCCCAAGGGACACTGGATCTGGACACGCCCGACTTCACGCTTGCGCTGGTTCGTTCCTCGCAGACGGTGGCGACGCTGAAGCCGAAGGGCGGCGGCGATTTTGACTTCACGCCCGGCGATTTGCTCACTGCGCGCTCCCAGGATGGCTTCTTTCACCTCGGAGACATCACCTTGCGGCTTCGCAGGGGGAACTCGAAAGATTGGAAAAACTACTCGACGGCCACTGCGCGTCGGCCCGTCGGCGCGCTGCCGACATCGAAGGCGATCCTGGCCGCAGCTGATCTGGCGCCCACACTGCCCGCGGATATCCCGCTCGAGATCACGCGCACCTGGACGCTCGAGGCGAACAAGCTCGTCCTACGTTTCACGCTGAGGAACAAGACAGCGGGTGAGGTCGAAGTGGGAGCGCTGGGCATCCCGATGATCTTCAACAACGTGCTCAACGAGCGCTCGCTCGAAGATGCGCATGCCAAGTGTTCTTTCTACGATCCCTACATTGGTGAGGATGCCGGATATCTCCAGGTGACCCGGCTCAGCGGACGGGGTTCTGCTTTAGTCGTGGTGCCAGACGGGAAGACGCCCTTCGAGGCCTACAACCCGATTCTCGATCGAGCCGGCCCCTGGGGTCCGGCACCCGTATTTACTGATCCGACTCCCCGCGGCATCCCGTTCGAGGGTTTTTACGAGTGGATGGTTCACAGTCAGGCCTATGCCGATGACCAGTGGAAGAAAGCAAAGCCGTGGAACCCACCGACCACGTTGAGACTCGCTCCGGGCGAGTCCAAGACCTACGGGGTCAGGTTCCTGCTTGCCGCCTCCATTCGCGACATTGAGAAAACGCTTGCTGAAAATGGCCGTCCGGTGGCAGTCGGCGTTCCCGGCTACGTGCTGCCGATGGACAGCGAAGCCCGGTTATTCCTGAAGTATCCAAAACCCGTGAGCTCGATCACGGTCGAGCCGGAAGGTGCAATCGCGGTCAGTCGGCAAGACCCAACCGCCGGCGGCTGGCAGTCGTATTCCCTGCGAGGCAAATCGTGGGGACGCGCCCGTCTGTTGGTGATTTATGCCGATGACTCGGTGCAGGCGATCCACTATTTCGTGACCAAGCCCGAAACGGAAGCGGTGGCCGACCTGGGCCGCTTTCTCACCACGAAGCAGTGGTTCACGGACCCCGGGGATCCGTTTCACCGCGCTCCCTCGGTCATCGCCTATGACCGCGAGCTCAACCAGATTGTCCTGCAGGATCCCCGCGTTTGGATCGCCGGGCTGAGTGATGAAGGTGGCGCGGGATCGTGGCTCGCCGCGGTGATGAAAGAGTCCGCTCAACCCAACCAAGAGGAGCTGGAAAAGTTGCAGCGGTTCATGGACGCCGTGCTGTGGGGTGGCTTGCAGTTCAAAGACGGACCGCATCGGTATGGTGTCCGCAAGAGTCTGTTTTTCTACCAACCGGACCAGTTGCCGCCAAACTACTACCGCAGCGACTTCGACTGGAAGACCTGGACGAGCTGGAGCAAACCGGCATCGGAGGCGGTAGATCGTTCGTTCAACTACCCGCACGTCGCTGCTGCGTATTGGGTGCTCTACCGCCTCGCGCGCAACCATAAGGGCCTGGTTACCGCCCATGCTTGGGATTGGTATCTGAGGCAAGCCTACGAGACTTCCCTCGCCATGACAAAGTTTGCTTCCGGTTACGCCGAGTTCGGCCAGATGGAAGGGGACATCTTCGTCGAGATCCTTGCGGACCTGAAACGCGAAGGAATCGAGACGCAAGCCGATGCGCTCGAAGCGAAAATGCGCGAGCGGGCCGACCGCTGGCGGGCGCATGCCTATCCCTTTGGCAGCGAGATGCCCTGGGACTCGACCGGGCAGGAGGAAGTCTACGCGTGGACGAAATATTTCGGCTACCAGGACAAAGCCGAGGTCACGCTTAACGCCATTCTCGGATACGATCCGACGTTACCGCATTGGGGCTACAACGGCAGCGCTCGGCGGTATTGGGATTTCATCTTCGCGGCCAAGTATGGTCGGATTGAGCGGCAGCTTCACCACTACGGATCTAGCCTCAACGCAATCCCTTTGTTGACGGAGTACCGGGAACACCCGAACGATTTTTACCTGTTGCGGGTCGGCTATGGCGGGACGATGGGAGTGCTTACCGACATCGACCGCGACGGCTTCCTGTCTCCGGCATTCCATTCCTTCCCCGACCGGCTGGCCTTCGATCCGCTCTCGGGCGATAGCGGCCCGAATTTCTTCGGCCACGTCTGGAACACGGCCACATACATCGTCGATCATCCCGAGTTCGGATGGCTGGCGTTCGGAGGCAACCTCGACAGAGACGGCGACATGGTCAAAATCACGCCTCTCGATTCGAGCCGCACCCGAGTCTTCATTGCTCCGCTGGGCCTGTGGCTGACCCTGGACGCGGGCACGTTCGAGAAGGTGGAGGTCAATCCGAAAACCGGCATCGTCCGCCTGGGACTTGCGGCGGCCTCGCCTTTCACGCTGGTCGCGCGCCTCCGGATTGAGCAGCCAGCGAAGTTAAAGACGGTGGGCGCTTATCGTCCTCGAGAGACCTTCGAGTCCCAAAGGGACGCCTGGGTGGTGCCGCTCGGAGATCAGGTCCGCTGGGTCGAACTCAAGGGCAGGTGAACATTTTCCCATTCCCCGCTAGGACGGAGCCGCGATAATAACAGCCATGGGTCTCTCCATCCGGCTTGGCGTCCTGGCTGCTCTGTTCGCCTCTGCTCCCCTTGTCGTTGCCCAAAGCGCGACGGATCCGATCGCACCCATTACGTCGGCGCTGCGAGCGGGGCAATTCGACAACGCGCTGCAACTTCTCCAGCCGGAGCTTGAGCGGCACCCCAAGAATGCGCAGTTGTGGACCTTGCGGGGCCTGGCACTTTCGGGCAAGGGCGACAAAAGGGAAGCGCTGCAGGCTTTCCGCCGGGCCCTGGGGGTTGCGCCGGATTATCTGCCTGCCCTCGAGGGCGCGGCACAAATCGAGTACGACAGGGGCGACAAAGGCGCGGTTGCGCTGTTGCAACATGTCCTGGAACTGCGTCCCCACGATCCGACCAGTCATGCCATGCTGGCAGTGCTGGCTTACCGGCGCGGCGACTGCGCCACCGCGGCTCCACATTTTGAACAGAGTGGTTCCTTGCTGGAAGCCCAACCCGGAGCATTGCAGGAGTACGGCACCTGCCTTGTAAGACTGAAGGAAACGGAGAAGGCGATCTCAGTATTGGCTCGCGCGCTGGCTCAATCGAACTCTGATGCCGGTGCCCGCTATCGGCTTGCATCGGTCCAGATGATGGCGGAGCACCCCAAGGATGCCATCGACACTCTGGAGCCATTGCTCGAGGAAAACACAACTGATGTCGATGTCCTCGAGCTGACTGCATTGGCCTACGAGGCGGCTGGAAATACTCCGGAGGCAGTGCGCCTACTTCGAGAGGCGATTCTGTCCAATCCCCATAATGTTAACCTCTATCTCGACTTCGCCAACGTCTCTGTTGACCATCAGTCGTATCTGGTGGGCGTGAGCATGCTCAACGCCGGAATCCAAGCAGAACCGAAGGCGGCTGCGCTTTACCTGGCGCGCGGCGTCCTCTACGTACAGCTTGCACAGTACGACCTGGCCGAGGCGGACTTCGCGAAGGCGGACGCCATCGATCCCAGGCAATCCATTGGCTCGGCGGCTGAGGGCCTGGCGGCCGTTGAAAGGAAGGACCCCGACCGCGCCCTGGCGACGGTGCGAGCGAAGCTAGCCAAGAAACCCAAGGACGCGTTCCTTCTTTATTTGCGGGCGGACATTCTGACAGAACGCGGTCCCGATCCGGGAAGCGCCGAATTTCGCGAAGCCATGGAGTCCGCCAAAAGGGCCATTTCGCTGCGCCCCTCTTTGGCGGCGGCTCGCAACGTCCTGGCGAAACTCTACTTGCAGTCCGGACAGAACGGAGCGGCCATCGAACAGAGCCGCCAAGCATTGGGCAGCGACCCGAAGAACCAGACGGCCCTCTATCACCTGATTCAGGGGTTGCGCAAAAGCGGCCAAACGGACGACCTCCCCGATTTGCTCAAGCGGCTGGCCGAGCTCCGCACCGAAAGCGCCAGGCAGGAAGCGGAACACAATCGTTACAAGCTGGTGGAAGAGAAATCCCCGTCCGTGGAGAAGCCACAGCCTTGACCTTCACTCGGCGCGCTTTTGTGCAACTTTCCCTCGGTTCCGCGGCCCTCGCAGCAGCTCCCAGACTCCTGGCCCAAGGGGTTGCCGCGCACACTGCCAAACCCGTGGCGCGACCCGCGCCTTCCGGGCGTCCCTTCTATGCGCATTTCGTGGATGTGGCGCCGGCCGCCGGGCTGCAAGCTCCCGTGTTTTACGGCGGAGTGGAGAGCAAGAAGTACATTCTGGAAGCGACCGGTTGCGGTTGCGCTTTCATCGACTATGACAACGACGGTTGGATGGATATTTTCTTGCTATCGGGCACGCGCCTGACGGGGGATCCGCCGGGCGCCACCAATCGCCTGTACAGGAACAACCGCGACGGCACCTTCACCGATGTCACGGAGAAGGCTGGCCTGAAGGCGACGGGGTGGGCCTCCGGCGTTTGCATCGGCGACACCAACAACGACGGATTCGAGGATATCTTTTGCACTTACTTCGGGCAGAACCGTCTCTATCGCAACAACGGGGATGGAACCTTTACCGACGTAACCAAGAGCGCCGGTCTTTGGAACGACCAGCGCAACGACCAGCCAAACGACCAGCCACGCTGGGGAGCGGGATGCAGTTTCCTTGACTACAACCGCGATGGGTACCTCGACCTGTTTGTTTCGAACTACGTGCGCTTCTCCTTCGAGCATGCGCCGGTGCCTGGGGAGAACGTGAATTGCAACTGGAAGGGTGTCCCGGTGGAGTGTGGACCGCGGGGATTACCCACGGGAAGACACTCGTTGTACCGCAACAATGGGGACGGCACGTTTACCGACGTGAGCCAGCAGGCAGGAATCGCGAAAGCGACCGAATCGTACGGGATGACGGTGATCGCGGCTGATCTCGATGAGGATGGCTGGACGGACATTTTCGTGGCCTGCGATTCCACTCCGAGTCTGCTGTTCATGAACAATCATGACGGAACGTTTCGCGAGGAAGGCGTGCTCCGGGGGGTGGCTCTCAGCGACGACGGCATGGAACAGGCGGGAATGGGAGTCGGGATCGGAGACTACGATCTGGACGGCCATTTGGATCTGTTCAAGACGCACTTTGTCGACGACGCCAACGGGCTTTATCACAACGACGGTAAGGGAAATTTCGATGACGTGACCCGATCGTCGCGCCTGGCGGTCGAGACCCGCTACATTTGCTGGGGCGCCGGCATCGTCGATCTGGACAACGATGGCTATCCGGACCTGTTTATGGTCACCGGCAACGTGTATCCCGAAGTGGAACGTAAGCTGCCGCAATACGCGAACAAGACGCCGCGGGCTGTGTTTCGCAACCTGGGGAACCGTACGTTCGAGGAGTTGGGGCCGGAGGCTGGCCCGGGGATAGCCGACGCTCGCTGCAGCCGCGGTTGCGCGTTTGGGGACTTTGACAACGACGGAGACCTGGATGTCCTGATCGTGAATCTGAACGAACCGCCGTCGCTGTTGCGAAACGATGTAAAGGCCAAGCAGAACTGGATCAAGGTCAAGCTGGAGGGCGTCAAGTCGAACCGAAGCGCCATTGGCGCACGAGTGCTGGTGCGCTATGGCGGGAAGGTCCAGGCACAAGCTGTGCTAAGCCAGTCCAGCTTTTATTCCTGCAACGATTCTCGGCTGCACTTCGGGCTGGGCTCCTCGACCGTGGTCGACCTCGAGATCTTCTGGCCCAACGGCCTGCACGAAAAGTTCAAGGCGGTCGGGGCGAATCAGTTAGTGACCCTACGGGAGGGGGCAGGAATCGTGCCTTCCAAAGGCTGGGTGAAAGGGTAAACGATTCCGCGGGCTGCCAGCACGGCCACCCATGGTTGCGGGGGGCTCAAGCGCAAGTTGTCCTTGATTCGCCATTCGCTGGCGGTACGCTAGATCCATATTCTAGTGTGAATCCATTAGAAACTTCTTGACAGTGATCTTGCGAGCAAGCTATAAGTTTTGGCCAGCACAGCAAACGTTTTCTCGAGCTCGCCGGTTCCAGCGAGCCCTTATGGGGTGACCATGGCAGCCAGAGCAAAGCTTGGCTTTTCCGTTGCTTCCCTGCTCGCTTTTCTGTTGCTCGCGTCCGGTTCAATCTTCGCACAGTTCACAGGCAGCATTCAGGGCATCGTGGAGGACCCGAGTCACGCCGCCGTTGCGGGCGCAAAGATCACCCTGGTCAACGCGGCTACGGGCGTTACCTCAAGCACCGCCTCGGACGCGTCGGGAAATTACCGCTTCGTCAGCCTCGCCCCCGGCCCTTACAAAGTGACCGTAGAGGCAGCGGGTTTCTCGAAGGCTGAGGTCGACATTACCTTACTGACTCAGCAGACCCTGAGCGTGCCGGTCGGCCTGAAGGTCGGTACGATTTCAGAAGCAATGACCGTCACCGCCGAAGCGCCGCTGGTCAACACGGCGGAGACCCGTAACCAGTTGACGCTCGAAACTCGAGCCTTATCCGAGTTGCCCCTGGCCGGGCGCAGCTTTATCTCGCTGGTCACGCTTGCGCCCGGAGTCAGCGGACTGGGAACCATGGGTGGGGGCACTCCGGGCGGTGGAGGAACCCCAGGATCGGCGGCGGATAACTACTCCACCGAAACAGCTGTGGACGTCAGCGCCAATGGCCAAGGCACCGTTGCCAACCAGTTCATCATTGATGGCCTCAACGTTACCAGTAGCATCCGGCAAGGGGTTTTGAATTTAACCCCCAATCCCGACACGATTCAGGAAACCAGTATTCAGGTCAACACCTTTTCGGTGGAGTATGGCGGGGGCAGCTCCATCCAGATGGCGAGTACTACAAAGTCCGGGTCAGATCAATTCCATGGCCTGGCTAGCGATTATTTCACCTATCAGAAGATGTTGGCGAAGTTTTCACTGCCCAATTCGGCGCAGACGTACGCTCCCTTCCACAGCAACAATTTGTCAGCCGCCGTCGGCGGCCCGATCATCCCCCACCATCAGTTCTTCTTCTTCTTCGCGGTCGAACCACTGCGTTCCTCCACATCCACAGGGGGCAGGACAATCAATTCCCCGGATCCTCAATTCGAATCCTGGGCCCAGCAGAACTATCCCGGCACTTTCGGCACCAAGATTCTGAATTCTTATGCGCCCACGGGATTGACCGCCAGCAGCGTGTTGAAGACAGCCAACGATATTTTTCCGGGCACTTGCGGAACCGCCGCGACCAACAACTTGCCCTGCGCTACGGCGATGATCGACTCGGGTACTTTCAACTCAAGCAATCTCCGAAATGGCACCCAATATTTCGTTCGCGTTGACAAGTATTTCAAGAGCGATCGGATTTATGGCAGCTTTTTCCGGACGACTCTTGAGACTGGCGGTCCGGCGGTTATCCCCCAGTTCTCGTCTCTCAACCACAACACAGAACGTGCCTTGCAGGTGAACTATACCCACACGTTTAGTCCTACAACGCTGAACGAAGCCGTCTTCGCCCAGAACCGGATCGAGGGCGTTCAATCTCAGACTGGAGATTTTACGATTCCATCGGTGGGCGTCAGTGGGCTATCCAACCTGGATGGGTTCGGTGGCTTTTATGGCTTGGGGTTTGCTCAGGGCGACTTCATTCAGCACAACTATCACTGGCGGGATGTGCTGACGCACGTTCGAGGTGCGCACGTGTTGAAGCTGGGCTACGAAGGCTGGTTCGGAGACGACGTGGAGCCGTTCCAGGGGCCGTGGTCCATGCCAAAATTCCAGTTCGACAATCTGTTGAATCTTGCGCAAGATCAGCCCCACACCGAGGGCGGGGTGATGTACGACCCGGTAGCCGGCCAGCAGAAATTGTGGGAGTGGAACGCCGCCTCCCGAACCTGGGGATTGTTTGCGCAAGACACTTGGAAGGCCAGACGGAATCTGACCGTGACGCTCGGTTTTCGATTTGACGATCAGGGAAACCCGTACTCCCGCAGCGACAGCACGGTGTTTGGCAATTTTTATCTTGGCACGGGCCAGACCTTTGAGGATCGGGTCGCCAGCGGCGTTGCCAAACCCACCAAGAACGCTCTCCATCAGGCACCGAAGGCTTTCAATCCTCGCGCCGGTGTCGCCTGGGATGTCACGGGCAAGGGCGACTGGGTAATACGTGGAGGGGCTGGCATCTATGCCAATTGGCTGTCCCAAGCCAACATTCAAGAAGAGTTCCGGGGCAATCCCCCAGGGCTTATCTTGCCGACCTTTTTCCGTGGAACGGGCGCCAATTCTCCGGTTTTCGTGCAGGGGAGCGGTAGCAAGCCCCCCTTTGGATTTACCTATCCGCCGCTGGCGGGCTCGGCTCTATGTCCTACGGCGCCTTGTCTCGACAGCAAGGGAGGAATTCCTGGCGCCTCACCCACCATTGGGGGAATCAATCCGAACGTGAAATCTCCCACGGCATACATTTTTGCCGCGACGCTGGAGCGCAGGATCGCCAACAATTTTGTCGCCAGCGTGCTTTATAGCGGGTCTCACTCAACCAACCTGGTCGCAAATGGCAATCAGGCAGGTACTGTCAGCTACGGCGCCGATATCAATGCCAAGCCTGGCGACTTGTTAGTGAACCCGAATCCCACAAGGCTCAATAGCAGTTTTGGTCCGATCAACTACGCAGACAATGATCGTGAGGCCAACTACAACGGAGTCACCTTTGACTTCAGGGGACGTGCGAGGCGCGCTTTCTTTGATGCCTCCTACACCCGTTCCCAGTCCAAAGATGATGCGGGTACAGGCGGCGCCGGTACGGGCAACGGCTCCTACCCGACCACGCTGAATCCACACCAGTTTTATGGACCGTCTCCCTGGGACGTTCCCAACCGCTTCTCTCTCACCTTCAACTACCAGATCCCCGGCCTGAATGGAGGGCATGGGGCGGCGGGCCAGTTGACGGGAGGTTGGGGGGTGAGTGCAACCAGCATCTACCAGACCGGTTATCCCTTCACGGTCCTCACTACAGCGCCGTTCAGCGCGGGGGGAGACTACAACGCCGACGGAGATAACCAGGATTATCCGAACGTCACAAGCTACTCGCAAGGGAGGTCCCGGAGCGCATATTTAACCGGTGTCTTTACCTCCGGGCAATTCACGGCCCCGACACCTGGAACGAACGGCAACGAGAAAACCCAGCAATTCCGCCAGCCGAACTTCTCGGAAACCGATCTCACCGCATACAAGGACACGCATATAACAGAACGGCTCAATCTCCAGTTGCGGTTTGAGTTCTACAACTTGTTCAACCATCCAAATTTCTTTCTTGACAACAACTTGGCGAACGGCTCGTTTGGAACAACGACCCGTCAGCAGCTCCCGAGAAACTGGCAGATCGGAGGCAAGATCACCTTCTGACACCCATTTGTCGAGACCCTTCGCCCAAAAGCCCCGCTCTCCAAAACAGGCGGGGCTTTTTCTTGGGACCCACTGAGGTCCCGCACCCGATACGTGCGCGGTCCGGGTGCTGTTCGGGGCGGCATGAAGTATAAGAAGAAGCGGAAGGGCCGCGCGAAAGCCCGATGATGACCGCAATGCACGCGATCGGAAAAACCGGCGTCGTTCTGGTCCCGCTCCTCTTCCTGGCGGTCGCACTGGCTCAGACAGCCGATGACCGGACCGGGCCCATCCGCTCGGCACTCAACAGCAAAGAGTTCCACCAGGCGCTTGGGCTGCTTGAGACCGCCCTGAGAGAGTCCCCGGGGAACCCGCAGCTTTGGATGCTGCAGGGCATGGCGTATTCGGGAGGGGGGCATAAGCAGGAAGCGCTTGCTTCATTTCGACATGCCCTGAAGATCTCTCCCGACAACATCCTAGCCTTGCAAGGCGCGGCTCAGATTGAGTTTGAAGCCGGCAGTCCGGCTGCCGTTCCGCTGCTGCGCCATTTGCTTCGGCTGCGGCCTGGAGATCCAACCAGTCATGGCATGCTGGCCGTACTTCAGTATCGACAAGGGCACTGTGAGGCCGCGGTCGGTCATTTCGAACGGGTCGGCGCGCTGTTTGACTCTCAGCTTGAAGCGCTGCATGCTTATGCCACCTGCCTGGTGAGGCTCAAGCAGCTCGATAAGGCCGCGAACGTTTTCCAGCACACCGTGGCTCTGGATCCCGACGATCATCGGGAGCGCCAGCTGCTGGCGTCCCTCCAGCTGATGGCCCACCGACCTCAGGATGCCGTCACGACACTGGGGCCGCTCGTTCAAAACAATCCGGACGCTGGCACGCTGGAGCTGGCCTCGACGGCATATGAAGATACCGGGGACACAGAACGCGCCGTCAGCGCGCTCCGACAGGCCATTCTGCTCGATCCCATGAATGTGCACCTCTACCTGGACTTTGCCACCATCTCCTCCCTACACCAGTCGTTCGAGGTGGGCGTGAACGTGGTCAACGAAGGCCTGGGCCTGCAGCCGAAGGCGGCGCCGCTCTATTTTGCGCGGGGCGTCCTCTACATCCAGCTGGGCCAGTACGACAACGCGCAAGCCGACTTTGAGAAGGCATACGAATTAGATCCCAATCAGTCGCTCAGCGTGGCGGCCCAGGGGCTGGCGGCAGCGGAGGCGAACGACCTTGACGGTGCACTGACGACCGTGCAGACGAAGCTGGAACGAAAATCGAACGATCCCATTCTCCTCTATCTGCAGGCGGACGTACTCACCCAAAAAGGTGCGGAGCCGGGTACGCCAGAATTTCAGCTCGCGATGCGGTCCGCCAAGAAGTCCGTCTGCTTGCGGCCGACGCTCGGGCCTGCGCGCGCCGTGCTGGCGAAACTCTACCTGCTGGCGGGACAGTACCGGGGAGCGGTTGAGCAGTGCAGGAAGGCCTTAGACATTGACCCGAAGGACCAAACGTCGCTGTATCGCCTGATCCAGGCTTTACGGAAATCTGGCAACAACGCCGAGATCCCAGCTCTGTTGAAGCGATTAGCCCTGCTTCGCCAAGAAGCGACTCGAGAAGAAAGAGAGCGCAACCGTTTCAGGCTGGTCGAGGGGGGCGCTCAACCCACCGCCCCGATCCAGCCCCAACCGTAATCCCTGAACCGCCCAGGCCAGGGTTCGTCGGCCTGGTTGCTCCTGCCGGGCGAGGACGCCCGGGCCCTCGCAGATTGGTTGCAGAGCTCCTCACGATTTCAGCGAGACATACGTGCTGTAGTTCTCCTGGTTAATCGTGCTGAACGGCCGCATGGTGACCGGCCTGCCGTCGGTCGCGACGGCGGTCGAATCCCCCTGCTGGTTGTTGGCAAACTTCGCGCGGAGCAGGTCGGCCTTTTCAAAAGAAGGCTGGGAATCGGACAGGGCAAATAGGACCAGCGGGCCTCGCATCAAGGCCACCTGATCCGGGTGGTTTCGGTCGACCGCCTCCAGCCGCAGTGGCATGGGTAGTTCCAGTTCGACGCGGTCCCCCTCTTTCCAGGTCCGCTGAAGGGATGCAAACGTTCCGGTCTTAACGGCAGAGACGCGCTGGCCGTTGACCGAGAGCAGAGGATCCGGTCCCGCCCAGGCTGGGATCCGAACCTGGAGGTTGTAGTCCGTCGGCCGCGAGGCTGAGACCTCGATCCGGACCGTGTTCTCGAACGGATACTTGGTCTCTTGCTTCAGTCCCAGGCTTGCACCACTCGCTTTCCAGCGCAGGGTGGACGGGGTATAAAGATTCACGCATACGCCGTCGGCCGACCGCAGGTAAACGCTGATGTGGTAGTCGGCGGCCAGCTGCGGGAAAGTCCCCGAGCAGCATGGCCATTTGTCTCTGTACCAGACCTTCTTGCCGGTCGCGGCGTAATCGGAATAGTAGAACGAGGTTCCATCTGCCTGGACCGGCCAGGCCCCGAGAATGGTGTTGTAAAGCACGCGCTCCATGCTGTCGCCGTACTTTGCGTCCCGCGTCACGCGCAGCAGGTAACGGGTGATCTTGAAGTGTCCGTAAGCCCCGCAGGGCGTTTCAAAACTCGCGTGCGTGTGCTTCAGACTATTGCCAAGCTGCCCAGTACCTGGTTCGCCAAAGGATTCGTCGGGGCCCCAGCCGCCGGTGGCGAAACTCTGCGTGGTGAGCAGCATCTCGAGCCCGTTTTTCGCGGCGCGCAGATGTTTTTCACTGCCTAGCGTGAGGTAGGCCTGCAGGGCGGAACTAAACGCGTTGACGTGGCTGTAAGCGTGTTCGAATGGGAGGACGTTGGCCCCCGCCGCCAGCGGTCCAAAATAAGTATCGTCTTCGAGGTACTGCTTCCCCAGGTCGCGGTAAAACGACTTACCGCTGCGCTGGTAGGCCAGGAAGAAGTTCTCCGGCAATGTGTAACTCTCGTCCCAGGTGTAGGGAGTGTCCTGATGCGGCCGAGAACGCTGTTCGGCACGCGACAATGCCTTCTCCGGCAGGTAAGCCACCATCGCGTGAGTCAGCTTTTCATGTGTGTCCATCGCCATCGGATCTCGGGCAAACTCGTGCGCGTCAATCAACCCGCAGGAGAGTTTGTCGTAGGTGTAGGCGGGCAGCCGGTAGTCCACGAAAAATTTCGCCTTGGGGTCAAGGGTCTCGGAGTAGCCCCTCACCAGGCGATTTACCTTCGCGCGCGTTGCCTCCGAGCCGGTCACGGCATAGGCACGGGATAGACCGGAGACGTACTGCCCAAAGCTGTGGCCGGCGATGAAGCCATGAAAGTCGCCCCGTTCCAGACTGAAGCCCGTGAGGTCGTACCACCCGCCCATGTCTTCGCCCGGTGCGGGCAGGCCCGCTACTTGGCGGAAGACCTTCAGCAGGCGATCGTCGTCGAGATTGAGGAACCGGGCGTGATGTTCGTCAAACTGCGCCTTCATCGGACCGTCGAGCAGCGCCACGTCGGCATACCCAAAGGTCGCGAGCGGGGTGTCGACCGCCACCGCGCCTCGATCGACCAGGGCCCATGCGGGAAGCGCGCGCGCCGCGCAGGTGGCGGCGGTGGTGGCTGTGGCGGTCTTCAGGAAAGTTCGTCGGCTGACGGAATGAGGCATGACACCCCCCGCGGCGTTGGGATGAGAGCAAACGTTTACTGTTACTCCGCTCCGGCCCGCTTGTCAACTCATTTGTCTGGCCGCGGAACTGAGGGAACCCTTCAGCGGGCTCCGTTCTGAGAACCGTGCCAATACATATTCCAACCCAGATAACGAGTGGTGGCCTCATACACGGATGACGCAACGGTCGATAGGTTGGCCGCGACGTGATGCTCGAATCCGCTCTCACAGATGTAGCGCAGCAACTTCTGCATGTGTGGTATCTCGACCACCCCGGCGCCACCGAAGGTGTTCAGCGGATCGTCGGTGAACCGTCCCTCGCCCAGGTACCCGCGCATCGTGCCGGAGGTATCTTCGGTCGAAAAGCGGGCGAAGCTCATTTTCTCCGGCTTGATGAGCCCGACACAGGTTCCGAATGTGTTCTCCTTACCCACAGTGCCGGCAATGATTTCCTGAAAATCCATCTTCACCGAGCGGAAGAAGTGCTTGGGAAGGTTCGAGCAGTGGAAGCAGACCGCCTTGTTCGGGTCCGATCCGTAATTGTTATTCCAGTCGAGAAGGGCCGAGGGAGTTCCCGAAGCAAGTCGCAGAGCGTGCATTCCCAGTACCCCGCAAATGTCCACTTCGCAGGCGCTCGAAAGAAGTTCGTTACTCATCATGCTCATGACGGTGCACGGAACCACCCCCAGGTTTTCTTCAATCGAAGTCCAGCACTGCACCGCGCTGACGCTGACCTCGGTCGCCGCCATCCACTGGTCGACCACGGTCCCCAATTTTGCCATCTTCAATAAGGCTGGTGCGGGCACGCTGCTGGCATCCACGTACTTCCGGATGGCGGCCAGCTTGGCCTGCGCCTGATCGTCATTGTCCTTCATGCGGTCGATGCGGCCCAGCACCTCGGAAAGATCAAGCGTCTCGATGGAGATGCCCTGCGATTCCAAAATTTTCTCGCTATAGCGCACCGTATTGAACGCGGCCGGACGCGCCCCGATCGCTCCCACGCGCAGGTTGCGAAACCCCTTCACCACCCGGCACACCGCGGCGAACCAGTCCAGATCCTTGGCAAACTCGGGCGAGTCGGGACTTTCCGTGTGCAGGGTCGTCATCGAATAAGGAATGCCGTACTGCCGAAGGTTGTTACAGGCCGACATCTTGCCGCAAAAGCTGTCGCGGCGGAAGCCGATGGTCATCTTCTTGGGATCGTCCGGCGTGGCTTGAATCAATACTGGTACACGCAAATCGGCCAGGCGCAGGGCATCGGCAATCGCGCGTTCTTCCCCAAAGTTCGGCAGGCTGACGACGACTCCGTCGATGCGCCCCCGGTTACGAGCAAACAATGCCGCACAGAGCCGGGATTCCTCTCGGGTCTCGACCGCTCCGTACTTGCTCTCCCTCGGATCGAGGGCTACGGCCTCGATGCCGGCGGCCTCCAGCGCGCGCAGAATTTCTTCCCGTCCGCTCTTGGCTAAGTGGTCGGGGAAAAATCCCCGGTTGCCCACAATGACTCCCATCGTCATCGCTCTCTCGCGGACCGACATATGGTTCCCCTCCCGCTGCGGACCGAAAACGAACCCACGCGACCGGACAGCAACCGCCATGATCCCGCCACACGTTGGCGTGCAGTTCCGAATGCAGGGCCGGAGGCCCGGCGATCGACTCAATCCCACTCGCCTCGGACCCGACTCCGAGGGGGACGTCCACGAGCCCGACGCCCGCTCGACGTTCTCTCCCCAGGGGAGTGCGTTCGCGGAAAGCACAGCAATTATACATACCAAAGTAGTAAACGTTTACTTTGTTTCTCCCGTTTGGTTACAATCGTTCCCTCCACCGGGAAAACCCGCCGAGCTCGGAGCCGCACTGGGTGGGTGCTCCTCCGACCAGCGCCTTGGCAAGGATCGGCCGGGAGCCTACGACATCTATGAATCCGCCTTGGAAGCGCCGGGATGTCTTGAAAGGATTAGTGGCGGCGTATTCGGCCACGGTTTTCCCCGCGAAGCCGGCAGCGGCCCGAGAGGACGTGCGGGCTCGGGCGGAGCAAGTCGAGTTACAAGTCACCGTTGTCAGTCCCCATACTTTCCGACTGAGCCTCCTCCCGGTGAATAACGGATCGGTTGGACCGATACCCTTTGACGGATCGCTCGTCCAGAGATCCTGGGGCACCCCAGTTGCCAGGTTGCGCACGGAGCCGGGGCACACGCTTGCCGTAGGGAATGTCCGGCTCAAGATCTCCTTCCACCCCCTTAGTGTCACGGTTGTGAACCAGCACGGCGATGTCATCCAGCAGTTCGCTTGGGAGGAGACCGCCGGTGTCCTCTCTTTTCTGAGCGGAAGTTCGCCATTGCTTGGCCTAGGGGAGGGTGGACGGCAATTCAGCAGGCGCGGCGCCATTGACCTTATGCGCAGCGGACAAGGCGGCTACCAGCTCGCTACCCACGGTGGCCGAGTGCCCATTCCCTGGATCATCGGGACATCGGGGTGGGCGATATTTTTCCACCAGCCTTTCGGCACATTCGACCTAACCGGGCCTCGAGGCAAGTTTCAACCGGCACGTCCAGGCGCCGCCCTTCCGCTCGATCTGTTTTTCGTCGCCTCGCCCGATCCGGCTGCGATTATGGCCGAATATGCACGTATCACTGGCTATGCCGAGATGCCTCCGTTGTGGAGTTTCGGTTATCAACAGTCGCACCGCACGCTCGCCAGTCGAGAGGAAGTGCTCGCCGAGGCGAAGATGTTCCGTGAAAAACGATTGCCTTGTGATGCGCTGATCTATTTAGGCACAGGGTTCTGTCCGTCGGGCTGGAACACGGAGAATGGGTCTTTCGTCTGGAATGCTCGCGCCTTTCCTGACCCCAAGGCGATGCTCGATGAGCTGCACAGGGAACATTTTCGCGCCGTGATGCATGTCGTGATCTTGTCCGACAAACTCCGCGGAACGGTGCACGATCGGTGTGGCCTTTCGCGGTTTGAGGAAACGCAAGCAAGTTGTCACTGGAACGCGCATCGCAAAGACTTCGCCATGGGCGTGGACGGGTGGTGGCCGGACGAAGGCGATCCGCTCGATAGCGCGTCGCGGCTGGTCAGGAATCGCATGTACTGGGAAGGGCCGCAAATGGATCGGCCGAACGAGCGTCCTTACGCGCTGCATCGCAATGGCTACGCCGGCATGCAGCGCTACGCTTCGTTCCTCTGGTCTGGGGATGTGTACTCGACCTGGGAAACACTGAAGACTCAGATTCCCATTGCTCTGAACACCGCGCTCAGCGGGATTCCGTATTGGGGTACGGACATCGGGGGTTTTGTTCCAACCTCGGAATTTACCGCGGAGTTGTATCTGCGTTGGTTTCAGTTCGGTGCCTTCTGCCCGCTCTTCCGCTGTCATGGGCGCACGTGGAAGCTGCGACTTCCCTGGGGTTGGAATACAGGAGATCCGGGCCCGGTGGAGATTAACAATTACAGCGGCGCAGCGATCCCCGATTCCAGCCAGTTGCACGATAGGCGCGTCGAGCCAATCTGCCGGAAATATCTGGAACTGCGCTATCGCATGCTGCCCTATCTGTACAGCGCAGTGCGGGAATGTGCGACCACCGGCATGCCCATCATGCGCGCTTTGTGGCTACACTTTCCAGACGATCCGAAGGCGGTCGAGTGTGGCGACCAGTATTTGTGGGGAAGAAGCGTGCTGGTTGCTCCAGTCGTCGAGAAGGAAGCAACGGCGCGCCGGGTTTACCTCCCGCGCGGCGCCTGGTATGACTTCTGGACCGGGGAACGAGTGGATGGCGGGCGCGAGATCAGCCGGCCCGTGGACCTCGAAACCATGCCGCTTTATGTGCGCTCGGGATCGATCCTGCCCCTTGGACCGGTAAAACAGTTCGCCACCGAGAAGGCTGCTGGGCCACTTTCGGTCTCGATCTATCCCGGTGCCGATTCATCGTTCCTGCTTTACGAAGACGATGGCATTTCCTTCGACTATCGCACGGGAGAATGGCTGGGAATCCAGATGGCGTGGAGCGAAAAGCGCCGGACGTTCAATCTCGGTCTCGCCCCCGGCTCGCGCATGCTGCCGCCGGGACCGAGGGCCATCCAAGTGCAGTTGGCTGAGACCAGGCGGAGCGTAACGTTTGAGGGAAAGCCGGTCGAGGTCTCTTTCTGACTTCCGTGGCAGCCGGGCCGTCGTCCGTTCGCTTGAGAAAAGTGCGCCCACCCAGGCACTCATTCGAGTGGCCTCTTGGGTGAGAAGGGACCATCAGGCACGCCTCAAGAGCCAAAACGTCATTTTCCAAAAAGCCGCGTAGATTGGACTTTTTTTACCGATTGCTGTGCAGAGCCGAAAACCTGACGCATAGACAGTTCGCGCCTTGGTTTGTCCTTCGGGTCCAAATTTCAGACAAGTCGGGATCGAGATTTCCTTTGCGATAGAAGTGAGGAATAAGCCGAGCCGCCGCGGCGTTGGGAAGATCTTGCAAGAGACCCTGATTTGCCAAGGAAGAGCGCATAAAGGTCGTTAGGACGACTGCTTTCGATCCCGAGATCGGCGGGGCGACTCCCTGGAGGGAATGGAGGGAGCGGGAGGCCAAAAGGTTCAATCCCCGGGGCAGGTCTTCGAACTCGAGCGTTTTCCGAGGTACCGCGCTTGAAGTTGGCGGGGGTCGAGGCGCCTCCAGTGTGTCATTTGAGACATTCAGGCACTTGCAGCTTTAGGTATGGTTACCCAAGGGAGGTACCTGACTCATGCTTAGAACTTTGGCCCGTCCTGCGGACCGTTTGTTTTGCCAATCTCCCGGTCCGGCGCGCTGCCCCGGCTCCCGCGAGCCTGATCAGGCAAGACCAGCCGACTCCGCCAGATCCGCAACAAGATCAGCCGCAGAATCAGCGATGAGAATCAGCAACAGGACCAGGGTCCGGCGTATGAAAACGTGTCGCGCACCCGGCTCTCGCGGCCGCAACCTTTCAAACCCAGGTCGACGAAGGCCCACACCACGTGCGCGCCAACGGGCCAATGACGTGAATAGCAGAGACAACGAGCGCCCTGCACGGAAAGGCAGCGTTACGATCGTTCGCGAAATCATGACGAGCCCGGAGATCGGCGAACTCAGGAAAGCAAGCCGATGGTGAAGAACCTTTCGCTGGTGCGGAGCCTTTTGCTGTTTTCAATGTTTACCAGCGGCATAGGGTTAGTGTTGTTTTGCGCCGGATTTCTCATTTATGACCTTCATGAGTTCCGCGAGAAGAAGGTGAATGACCTCAAATCTACGGCGGATTTGCTCAGCTCGAACGGCAACTCAGCGCTGGCGTTCAACGATTCCTCCTTCGGCAACCAAGTCTTGGAAGCGGTGCGGGTACAGCCTGGGATCCGTACGGCGGCTCTGTATCAGATCGACGATCGGTTATTCGCTTGGTATCTACGGCGGGATCTGACGGGCCACTATGTGCCGCCCCAACAACCCCCGCTAGGCGTGGTATGGTCCCCGGATTCGTTGTCGTTTGCCGAAACCGTGTTTCTGGAGGGAAAGCCCGTCGGAACAATTTATGTCGAGAATGATCTAACCGACTTACGCGCGCGCAAGGTTTACTTCGCATCGACTCTGGGGGTGATGGCCCTGGGGTGCCTCTTGGTTGTGTACCTGCTCTCCTTGCGCCTTCGGCAGACCATCGCGCGCCCCATTTATGACCTCGCCGGGATTGCCCGACAGGTTGCCTCGGGAGGCGATTACTCTCTTCGCGCGCCGCAGAGTGCCAGCGGAGAATTGGGACAGTTAAGCGCGGACTTCAATCACATGCTAGCCGAAATCGAGCGGCGAGATGCCGAACTCGTGAACGCCCACAACACGCTGGAGCAGCGAGTAGCGGATCGTACAAAGGATTTGGAATCGGAAATTGGAGAGCGTCAACAAGCAGAGCGGCGCCTGCTAGAGGCCAAGGACGCGGCGGAGGCTGCGAATCGAGCGAAGAGCGAATTTCTGGCCAACATGAGCCATGAAATCCGCACTCCGCTTAACGGTGTCATGGGAATGACGGACCTGGCCCTCGAGACGGAACTCAACGGGGAGCAACGGGAATACCTGGAGACGGTCAAAGTGTCCGCGGATTCTCTGCTCACCGTAATCAACGACATCCTCGATTTTTCGAAAATCGAGGCGGGCAGGATCGATCTGGAAGCGATCGATTTCAATCTACGCGATCGTCTGGAAGCCACCCTGAAAACCCTCGCGCTGCGGGCGGACGAAAAGGGGTTGGAACTGCTTTGCGAAATTGGCCCCGAAGTGCCGGAGGTGGTGAACGGCGACTGCAGCCGACTGTGCCAAGTTGTAGTGAATCTGGTGGGCAACGCCATCAAGTTTACCAGTGAAGGAGAAGTGGCGTTGCATGTTCAAACCGACGCCCAAGACGGGAGCCATTGTATCTTGCACTTTACGGTATCGGATACTGGAATCGGGATCCCGCCAGAAAAGCAGAAGATTGTTTTTGAGCCTTTTACCCAGGCCGATACGTCGACCACCCGGAGGTACGGCGGCACCGGTCTGGGCCTCACTATTTCGACGCGCCTGGTGGGAGTGATGGGCGGAAAAATCTGGCTGGACAGCGAAGTCGCCCGCGGGACGCAGTTTCACTTTACGGCCCGCGTGGGAATTGCAGATGTGAAGGCGATTGAGGTGGGGAGCGTTGCGCCGCCGGAATTTCTGCGGGGCCTGAAGGTTCTGATCGTGGATGATAACCCTACGAACCGGCGGATTCTGGAAGGCATGCTGAGGCGTTGGGAAATGAAGTCCACCTCGGTCATAGGCGGCGAGGAAGCACTGGCTGAACTCTCAATGGCTCGCGGAACAGGGCAGCCGTACGCCCTGATTTTGACCGATATGCATATGCCCCTGATGGATGGCTTCAGCCTGGTGGAGCGAATTCGCGAGCGTCCGGAGCTATCGACGGCCACGATCATGATGCTGACTTCTGCCGGCCATCGAGGAGATGCGGCGCGCTGCCAGGAACTGGGAGTTGCGGCGTACTTGTTGAAGCCTATCCGGCAGTCGGAATTGCGCGAGGCCGTTGCCCGGGTACTCGGCGCGAAGGAGCAAAAAGGCGCTATTCCGCTCGTCACCCGGTATTCCCTGCAAGACGCCCGCGACCCCCTGGGGTGTTTGCGCGTGCTGTTGGCGGAAGACAATCCAGTCAATCAACTGCTCGCCACCAGGTTACTCGAAAAGAGAGGACACCGGGTTGTGGTGGCCGCGAACGGGCGCGAAGCGCTGGCCGCACTCGAAAACGAGAGCTACGACCTGGTTTTGATGGATATACAGATGCCGGAGATAGACGGAATCGAGGCAACCCGCGCGATTCGAGAAAAGGAGAGGACGAACGGAAATCACCAACCGGTTATCGCCTTGACCGCCCATGCCATGAAGGGCGATCAGGAACGATGTCTCAATGCCGGCATGGACGGCTATCTTTCCAAGCCAATCCGGCCTCAGGAACTCGACGAGATCCTTGACAAGTATGTGGCCAGGAGGATCGAATCCGCCAAAGCCATCTGAAGGCCCCAGGCAAAAACCGCAAACAAGAACAGCCAACATCCCGCTGCGGCAAACGGGCGAATTCGACATCCCGGTTGAGACACGCCGATCCTCCGTTGTGCGATCGTTGTGCGACGTGATTCCCACAAGGTTTTCGCAATTGCCTTGAGGTTCAGGCACCGGCTCAACCCCGCCGCCTGGAAGCCTGGCGCCTCCTGAGCGGCCTCTTGGTGGCCTGGTTTCGAGCCAGAGCACAGGGCGCAAACGATTCTAGATCGAGCCAGTGAAAACGACGCAGCGGAATTCAGGGTTGCCAGGATCGAGGACTAGAGCGGGTTGTGCAAGAAAACCGGACCAGGCGGAAATGCCCGGTCCGGAATGCTTCCGAGTCTAGAACTCGAACTTCAGTGCGAACTGAATGAGGCGCGCCTGCGCGTTGCCGATCGTGCTGTTCACAACCCCGAAGGCGGGATTGTTCGCCGTGCAACAGGTGCCATTCGGAGGTCCGAACTGAGGATGGTTGAAGAGGTTGAAGAACTCCGTGCGGAATTCGATGCTCGCCCTTTCGGCGATGGTGGTCTTCTTGAAAACCGCAAAGTCGAAGTTGTTGATGCCCTGCTGCCGAAGAGTTGCATCCACCCGCGGTTCATTGCCAAACGCCCATCCATTCGGAATACCCGGCACGGTAGCCAGGCCAGGAGTGTTGAGGCCGGGCGATTGGAAGCACGAAGCGTTGAACCATCCGTTCAATTTGGACGCGGGGCTTCCAGATACCGACTTGTTGCAACCAGCCACAACGTCAGGCCTAAGAGTTCCAATTCCGAGGCCCGAACCCGAAAGTGAATTCCCTTTGCCGTAACTGATCTTCACAGGGAACCCGCGCTGGAAGGTAGTCACGCCATCAACCCCCCAACCTGTAACCAGCTTACTGCTGACGCCAGTCAGTCCGTTCAGATACTTCCTGCCTCGCCCAAACGGTAAGTCAAGGACATAGCTGACGACCAGGCGTTGTGAAACATCCTGTGACGATATCGAACGCTCGCCCTTCAAATTGTTCCAATCCTGGATGCTGCCTACGCCACCTGAGGTTCCACCTTCTAGCCAGGAGGTTAGCGTGTCCGTGTTGGACATCAGTTTTGCGTTGGTGTAGGCCACCAGCATGGTGCCACCACCTTGGAACCTCTTCGTGACCGTAGCCTGCAGCGAGTTGTAGCTGCTTCCGCAACAGCCAAAGCCGTTGTACTGCAAACCCGAATACTCCGGGAACGACCGGTCAAGCTGACCCTGAATGAGTTTTCCAGGTTGCAAATTGCCAGGAAGATTTACGCTAAACGGATAGGGCGTCACAACCTGGGCAATCGCGACTGCATGGTTGGGGTCGCAGGAAGGAGGATTGGTCGTCAGGCAGCCCTCGTCGTACTGGCTCGCGGCCTGATTGATGAAGCTATCCGGTATCTGGTTGACGTTGCTGTTGAACTGCTCCAAATGGACGCCGTGTGAGCCTGCATAGGCCACGTCGACAAAGAAACCGCCGGGCAACTCTCGCTGAATGCCGATATTCCACTGCTCAACGTATCCATATTTCTGGAGCGTATAAGCGGTGGCGGACAAAGGTTGCTGGGCAACACCGTACAAGGACACATTGGGTTGAGGGTTCCGGCCAGCCACCGCGACCAGGTTGGCGCCGAACGGGCCCGGTGTGCTGCAGGTGAAGTTGGCAGCACCCGGGGCTGACAACGTGCAGTTGCTGGCATTCGGGTCAGTGGCAGTGGGACCCAGTGTGCTCGCAGGAGTGAGTCCCTTGTCATTGCTGGCAAAGAATGGTGAAGTTGCACTGCTAACCGGGTCAATGTAGGGGTTGGTTCCGAATGAGACATAGTTGGGAATGAAGAATATTCCATACCCACCCCGGATCACCGTCTTCTGGTTCCAGCCATAAGCGAACCCGAGTCTGGGCGAGAACTCCTTCTTCGAAAGCGGCAAGTTGTTCCTGCTGCTATTCACCCCGGTCTTGACCAGAAACAGGTCCCCAGGACACGCACTACCCGCTGTTCCACCGCAACCGGTTACGGAAGAGTTGGCTACCCTGGGATTGAAGTATGTCATTCGGTCAAAGCGCTCCGACCATGGACCCTGGAGTTCGTACCGAAGCCCAAGATTCAAAGTCAGCTTGCTGGTTGCATGCCAATTGTCGCCAAAATAGAGGGCCCTGTAAGTCTGCTTGCCGGAAACCGGACCCGAAATCACCAGTGACCCGTTGGTCTGGTTGCCAAAAGCGGCCCCTGCCCCCAAGCCATAACCCAGCAAGAAGTCGGCAAAGTCTAGTCCACCGGTGGCGCCTGACGCATTCCTCGCCAGGCTTTGTGTCCACGATCCGTTAAAGGAGATGAGCCCTCCTCCGGTGTTGGTCTGCAGGTAATTGTCGTAGCCTTCCTCAAGTTGTCCGCCCCATACGAAGTTGTGGCGCCCGCGGATCATCGTGATCTGTGGGGAGAAGTTCCACTGGGTATTGTGGTCATCGATGGAGCTCTGCCCCTGGCTGCACGTGATGTTGGTGTCGCTCACACCAAAGCACGGCGTGAGCGGTGTGCGCTCGGTCGCTGGCACTACACCGTTGTAGGAGGCTGGCCAGAATTCCTTGGTCACGTCGAAGTTAGAATTGATGGGTAGGCGCAGGTAGTGGAATCGGCTGATGCTGAGGTTGAAATCAGCTATGGTCGTCGGATTGAAGGTGTGGGTGATGCCGATGGCAAGGCTCTTGCTACGAGTGTTCTCCGCGCAGCGGTCTTTGCAAAGGCCTGTGCCAAACGGGTCCTGGGCCAGGCTCAGCAGCTTCCAGTATGAAAACCGCCCGAACAAACGATTGCTGGCGTTAATGTTCTGGTCCATTCGGGCCACGTACTCATCCACGTTTCCACCGGTGCTGGCCGCCTTGACGAAATTATTCGTCAATAGCGTATCGTTGGTCGGGTTCGGAATCAGGCCGAGCAGATACTGTGACGTGGAATTGATGCGGTTCGCCGGGATGATGTTCCCTGCAAATGCAGTGCGAACGTTGTTGCTGGTCGCAGGGTTGGGATCCACCGAGAGCGGATCGTAGATCGTCGGAACACCCGCGGCGGAGAAGTTGCCTGTCCGTTCCGCGAGGGTTGGGACCGTGGTCGTGAACACCGTGCCCGACCGCAAGCGGTATGCTTCCCAACTGAAGAAGAAGAAAGTCTTGTCTTTGATCACCGGCCCACCGATGGTTGCTCCATACTGGTTCTGCGTGAACGGCGGCGGCTCATTCTTCAGCCCGCCCGCGATCTGAGATTTTTTCAAGAAATATTCGTTGGAGTTGAAAACCTTGTTGCGCAGGTACTCATACGCCGACCCGTGCCACTGGTTGGTCCCCGATTTCGTGCTCAAATTGATCACGCCACCGGAGAACTTGCCCCATTCCGGACCCAGGTTGTTGTACTGCACTTTAAATTCCGCGACTGAGTCCTGCGTCGGAGTCAAAAGCGGCAGGTTGATGTAGCCGATGTTGAGCGGCTGCCCATCCAGATATTCCGCGCTCTGGTTGGCGAAAGAGCCTCCGATCTGGTAATTGGCAAAGTCGAAAGGGTTTTTCCCGACGGGCGAGCCGGTCGTGTTGCCCTGCGGAACCACCGACGGGGCGATGGCCGCGAGGGTGTAAATGTTGCGTCCGTTCAAAGGCAGTTCGTTGGCCTTGCGCTGCTCAACCACCTGACCGAGCGAGGATGTTTCCGGCTGCAGCAAGGGCGTCTCGGAAGTGACCTCGATCGTCTCGCTGACTTGGCCGACCGGCATCGTGGCATCGATGCGGGCAGCCTGGTTCACTTCCACCACGACATTTTGCCGCGTGAAATGCTTGAAGCCCTGCTTCTCGATGTCAATCCGGTATTGCCCCGGAATCAGGTTGACGAAAGAATAGAATCCATCCGCCCCTGTGGACTGTGTGCGTTTCTCCGCCGTGCCCAGATTGGTCAATGTGACCTGGGCGTCGGTGATGGCAGCTCCCGAGGGGTCGACCACTGATCCCGTGATCGAGCCATACGTGGACTGACCCTGCACGAACGTGCAGGTTGACAAAACCATGCCTAAAGCGAGAATCAGCGGAAGAAATCTGCCACAATTCATCACCCACCCCCCACCAGAATTGTCCGGGACAGAACGCTCTAAACGGTAGCCGCTAAACATTCACTCCAGCCTGAAAACATCCGACCCCACGACCAGCGACACCTATCACACTGCTTACAATTACGAAATTGTAGGGAGATCTGTACCAACCAGGAACTTTGAAAGAAATGGGAGGGTCGCGAGCTGTCCCGCGAAAACGATTACGGTGGGTGGAGAAACCTGTTCGAGAAGACTGGAGCAGTTTTACCGGCGCGCTGCGGATTTCAGACATCGATCCCACACTACGGGTGATTCACTTCTTTGCGCAGCAGCGCATACAAGAAGGGCTTGCTGCTCGGCTTCCGGCTCCCGCCCCGCGGCTCGACCGTGACAAAAACCGCGTCGATCTCCGCAAGTTGCTTCGGATCGTCAAATCGCATGACCCATCGCCGATTGGATTCGCTGTCCATGTAGAGAACCCCTAGACTCATCGGCCTAGCCTGTTCTTCCTGCGCCGTTTCCTTTTGACCCCATACCTGGAAAGTACTGGCATTGCTGACGCCGGACTGACGATCCAGGTCAAAGGCGTAGAAGATGAGGGACTTGCCCTGCGTATAGAAGATTCGTCCCGAGGGTCTTTTCGTCCGGCTGCCGCTATCAACATCGAACACGTCGGCGATGTAAAGCTTGCGCGCGCCCATGAGATCGCGGATGTCCCGGTCGGAAGCGAGATACTGCTCGTCATCCTTCAACCGTCGCTCCTGATCCCGACTGACAGCGGTGAGCTCGTCGAGCCTGGATGCCAGGGCACTGGTTTCGACCAACGCCTTGTCACGCTCGCCGCGGACAGTCACCAGTTCGGCCTGATAGGCTCGTTCGGCATCTCGCAACTGGGCTCTGGCAAGGTCGCGCTGCTGGGAGATGGCTTGCAACTGCCCAGCGGTTTCTCCGTCGGCTGCCACGAGCGCATGGATGCGGTCTTCGAACTCGTGTAACCGTGCTCCTAGCTTCGCGAGTTCTTCCTTCTTTTGCAGGCTGTCCTGCTCAACCTGAGCCAGATTCCCTTCTTCCGCGCTAAGCCGGGTTTCCATGGACCTTTTTTCTGACTCCAACTTCAGGACGCGACTGGCGCTGGCCGAAGTGGCTTCTTGCGCTGGGTTCTGAACCTGGCTACCTAGGCCATAGCCGAGGAGCCCGACCGCAACGAGAAGGCAAGCCGCGAGTGTCGCCCGTGTCCAGGGATTCGTGAGGAGAGTAGAACCGCAGAAACGGGAACCGACGGCCGGCGCTGGACCATCATAGGCGGAGACCAGCTGTTGCTCGGCCGCACGTACGCGCGCCAGAAGTCTCTTCCGGGTCACCGTACTGTCCCACCTTAAGTGGTCGGCTTCCTCACTAAAGGCAGCGGCAAGCGCCGGGACACCTTCCCGGGCCAAGAGGCGAAACTGATCATCAATTTCTCGGCAAGCCGAGCAAAGCTGAAGATGACCGGCCAACTCCGCAGTTTCGCCCAGGCTTAACGCGCCGGAGTTCGCAAGCGCACTCAGTTCTTTGAATCTCTCGTGCTGGTCGGGCCTCAGCGGTTCCGTCATAAATTCCATCTATTTCTGCCGGAGCTTTTGCAGAAACGCGCTCTTCCGCAGCCGTTCGAGCCCACGATAAAAGTGGTGCCGTACATTTCCTAAGGGCTGATTGAGGCTCTCGCTGATTTCTCTCAGATCCAACCCCTCAAAATAGAACAAATCCAGGGTTCGGCGTTGCATGTTGGGCAACTCGTCGAAGGCTTTAGCGAGCAGCTCCCGATTCAGCAGGCCGCCTACCTGTTCGTCCAAGTCCGTTTTGCCTAACAACGTATCGTCCAGCGAGCCGACATCTGTACCAAGGTAGAAGCCCCGTCTGGCCAAATGCGCCTTTCGGTCGAGCGCCCGATGGACCGCCATCTGTGCGATCCAAGTCTTCGCGCTGCCCTTTAACGGATCAAATAAACGCGCTTTCTGATACACGTAAAAGAACACTTCCTGGACAATCTCTTCCGCTTCCCCGTAATCGTTTACGATGCGCAGCGCTATGGAGAACACCAGGCGGGCGTACCGCCCGAACAGCAGGTCGAGGGCGTCGGGGTCTCCCGCTTGTAGCCGCACCATCAATTGTTCATCGACCTGAGGTCGAGCTTCCGCAGCTTCGCCTACGCCCACGACGCGCTCTCGTTCCACGGGGGGTAGGAGGGGGAAGACCAAGGCGCGTCCTTGCGGAGGAGAGTTCATGGGTGCATCCCAGTTCTGCTATTAATCATTCGCAATAGCGCGAAATCCCTGGATCGCATCTGGTTCGTCGAAGACGAGCCGGCGCCGTGCGCACCATACAACAGTCCCGAGAAGACTTTCACGCCAAAAATGGCGACTCTCGAGCCGGGCAAATTTTAGGAGACGTGGTACAGAACGCCGCTCCAGGGCGTACTAATATAAATGTGTAAAGATTGTTTAACTTTCCTGAGTTTCTTGGACGCCCGCCCTGTCCGAGGGTGGGCGACTCCCGGCCACTCTCAATCTCGAGGTTGCTGCGTGCTGGTCGGAGGGAACGCCTCGGGACCCGGCCACTTTACTCCTTGCTTTCCAGTCAGAAGAGTACCTTCAGCGCGAATTGAACGAGCCTGGGGTTTGTTCCCTGGGCCGTGCTGGTGACGACTCCAAAGTTCTTGTTATTCGACGCGCAGCAGTTGGTCGAGGGGGGAGCAAATTGAGTTCGGTTAAAAAGGTTAAAGAATTCAGTCCGGAGTTCGAAACCGAACCGCTCGTCCCCGCCCAACCTTGTTCTCTTGAATATTGAGAAGTCAACGTTATTGATTCCTTGGGCGCGCAACCGTGGATCCACACGAGGTTCGTTGCCAAAGGTAAAATCGGGAGGGGCGGTAAAGCAGGAGGCGTTGAACCACCTGGGCGCGTTTGGATTGCCGGAATCCCCTAACCTGGAAAGGGCGTCGCCGGAACCTTTTGCAGGGCAATCAGGATCAATGTTCGGTCGGGAACCTCCGCCAAATAGGGTCGTGCCATTCACTTGCCCATTGCTGAATACCAAAGGAAATCCCTTCTGAAATGTGGTCACGCCGTCGATACCCCATCCGGAGACGATCTTGTCGATATGCCCGGCCGCGCTACCGAGAAATTTCTTACCGTGACCGAAGGGTAAGTCCAGAACGTAGCTGATGACCATCCGCTGCGAAACATCCTGGGAGGACAGGGAACGCTCTCCACGTGAATTGTAGTTGTCCTGAATCCCCCCGACGCCGGTTTCCAGCCACGAAGTTAGGGTGTCCGTAGTGCTGATCAGCTTGGAATTCGTGTATGCAGCCAGGAGCGATCCAGCGCCCGAAAAGCGTCTTTGAACGGCGAGTTGAAAGGAATGGTAGATACTGTCGTAGGATCCCTGCCCGGCGGCTTGAACGCTGGTGTACTGTGGATAGGGTCTACGCAGTTGACCCACGGTTGTTGTGGCTCCCGTCAGCGCCAACGCTTGCCCACTCACGAGGAAAGGGTTCGGCACCGGCTGCACGATCGCAACGTTCTGTCTCGGGTTCGAAAGGGTCGGGTCGACTTTAGCCGCAGCTTCGGCGAGTAGCGCGTCCGAGATCTGGTTGATCTGCCTGGAATAGTCCTGCAAGTGAGTCCCCTTTGACCCGACATAGGCAGCCGACACCAGCAATCCCAGTGGCGCCTCTCGCTCGATGTTGAAGTTCCATTGCTGAACGTAGCCCGGCACGTGTTCGCTCGGAACTGCCTCCGTAATCGACTGCACCACTTGAGTCATGAATTGCTGGGTTCCCTGAGTCCCAAGGCTGCGCCCGGGTGGCGACGCGATGCCCGCTGGGAACGGAAGTGCGATTGTATTGACGGGATGAGTCCCATCGATCGTTCCCGTGTAGGTCGTGGCTGCGGCGTTGACCATATCGTTCAGAGGGTTAAGGCTGAAGGACACGTAATTCGGGATCCAGAAGATTCCATAACCGCCGCGAATCACCATTTTGGGCGTGGTCCGGTAGGCAAAACCGAGGCGGGGAGAAAAATCGGTCTTGGAAAGGGGAATATTGGTTCTGGAGATCGGGCTCACCAAAAATACATCTCCTTTTACACGCGAGGACCCTGGCGGAAGCAACGGCGTCAGGAAGTTGGTTGCGTCAGGATCGAAGTAGGACAAGCGATTGTATCGTTCCGACCATGGTCCTTGAAGCTCGTAACGAAGTCCGAGATTCAAAGTAAGTCGATCGACAGCGCGCCAGGTATCTTCGAAATAGAACCCGCGGTAGATTTGCTGTCCCGCAGTGAAGGCTGGAACGACCGCTTGGGCAAAGAAATGGTTTTCGAAATTATTGAAGTTGTCGGCGTATCCCAGCAGGAAATCCGCGAATGAAAATCCGGTGCCCGGAACGCCGGGCAAACTGGTGAAGCATGCCTGCCCCGGAGCACAGAAATTGAAAGCCCCGCTGGCAACATTGGTTTGGGTGTAGTTGTCGCGGCCGACCTCGAACTGCATGCCCAGCCGATATTGATGATGGCCGCGCAGCATGGTGACGTTGGGAGAGAGGTTGAACTGAGTATTGTGATCCTGAATAAAGCTTTGGCCCTGCGAACACATAATATTGTCGGTAATGTTGGCGACGCAGGGCGTCGGGGGCGTCCGCATGTCAGGGGGAATGACCGCATTGTAGCTACCGGGCCAGCCGATCGACGTCAGGTCGAATCCCGAGTTTTTCGGCGTCCGGGAGTACTTGAACCGGCTGAGACTAACATTGAGGTAGAAAATTGTGGTGGGAGTCACTCCGTAGTTGTATCCGGCGGCCGCCGCGCGAGTTGAATACCTCTCCGCGCAGCGATCCGCGCACACCCCAGTTCCCAAAGGATCGATCGGGAGGTCGAACACATTCCAACCGCTCAGGCGCACAAATAGCCTCTGCTTGCTGGTGATGTTCTGGTCCAACCGCACAACCACCTGATGGTGGTCGCCTCCCGTGGGCGCGGCCGTGGTGAAGCTGTCGGTTAACGCGCCGCCATTCGTGGGAGCCGGCCAGAGGTTCAAAAGCTTCGCAGATGTTGGATTGATTCGACTTTCCGGAATTGCGTTGTTTAAGAATGGCGTGGGCGTGGCGGTGCTCCCAGGGCAGGCTCCGTGGGCATTCACGCTGCCGGCACAAGGATCGTAGATCTGGTTGATGACCACAGGGTTGCCCAGTGCATCGGTGCCGCGATCGTTGCACGTACCCTCTGTGAAGCCCGACGTGCACAGGTCCGAAAAATCGCCCGCCATTGCCTTCACACCGGGAACCGTGGCAGTGAACGGTTGTCCTGTCCGCAAGCGGAATCCTTCCCAACTGAAAAACCAGAAAGTTTTGTTTCCGCGATAGTACGGCAGGGGCAGAGGTCCCCCGGCCTGCGCTCCGAATTGGTTCTGAACCCAAGGCGGTCGCGGCTTCCCGGCGGCGTTGAGAAAAAAGTCGTTGGCATTAAAAATCTTGTTGCGCAGATATTCGTGGGCTTCGCCGTGAAAAAGGTTCGTTCCGCCCTTGGTACTCAGGTTAACCACACCACCGGAGAACTTGCCCCATTCGGGTCCCAGGTTACTCGTCTGGATTCTGAACTCCTGAATCGAGTCCTGAGTGGGAATCAGAACTGGCAGATTGATGTACCCGATGTTGAGCGGCTGACCGTCAAGGTACTCTGCGCTCTGATTGCCGAAAGAACCATTCACCTGATAGTTTCCCCAGCCAAAGGGATTTACGCCCACCGGTGTGCCCGTCGAACTGCCTTGCGGAACCACCGAAGGAGCCAATTCAATCAAGTTGAAGACGTTGCGGCCATTCAACGGCAGCTCATTGGCTTTTCTCTGTTCCACCACCGTTCCCACGGTCGAAGACTCGGTATCCAGCTGCAGCCTGCCGCCCTGCACCGTGACGCTTTCGGAGGCTGAACCCAATACCATTTCAAAGTTAACTTCGAGAGCGTCCTGCACGTGGAGAATCACGTCTGAAGTGATGACCGCCTTGAACCCCAGTTTTTCGGCTTCGATCCGATAAGTCCCCGGCGGGAGGTTTGTGACGTAGTAGCTTCCCGTCTCGTTCGTGATGCCTTCGTAGTGAACGCGTGTACTCGTATTGATGACGGTGACTCTGGCATCCGCAATGACCGCTTTACTCGGATCGGTGATTCTTCCGGTGAGGGACGCGTTGGTGGATTGGGCGTGAAGAGCTACAACCGGTGAGAAAACGACGATGGCGATCCAAACGACTTTACCCATGATGGTTGGGACCATTCAATCGCATCGCCCTCGTGCGTTACGATCAACTCCAAAGCCGACGTCGCCAGGACGGCATCCTCGCCCCGGGACCGACCCTTCCTCGGGAGCGTCATCCACGCGGGCGAACGAGCAAGTCGCCCGCAAGTATACCCGCAAAGGACTGCCGTTTTCTTAACCGACGTGTCACCGGCCGCAGCTGCGGTATATGCTTGAGACGTTCTGGCCGTGGCGGGAATCCTGAATTGCTAAAGACAGCGATCACCGTGCTGTTGGCTTCGGCTGTGGCGCCGCTGGTCCTCGAGGTAAAGCATCCAGCCGGGCTGGACTTCACTTTGCAGAATTCGCCCACGTCTCAGAAGTACCTGATTGAAACCATGCCCGGCGGAGTCGCACTTCTGGACTATAACAACGACGGGTTACTCGACATTTTCCTCGTGAATGGGGGTCGAGTCACGAACCCAATGCAGACCCCGGAGAGTTTCGATCGCAGCAACCCAGTCTATTGGAATCGCCTATACCGTCAAAACAAGGATGGGAGCTTCACCGATGTCACCAAGGAAGCTGGATTGGCAAATGTGGGCGACGGCAACTATGGAATGGGAGTGGCGGTTGGAGACTACGACAATGACGGGTATTCCGACATCTATGTCACAAACTATGGGAAGAACGTTCTTTACCACAACAACGGTGATGGCACATTTACGGATGTGACGGCGAAGGCAGGTGTCGCGGCGGGAGGTTGGTCGGTCTCTGCGGGCTTCTTCGATTACGACAACGACGGGAAGCTGGATCTGTTTGTAACACGGTACATGGAATGGGATACCAAACACAGCAAGACCTGCGGCGGGGAGTGGCACACGTACTGTCCCCCTGAGGAGTTTCCGGCCACGACCAGCATTCTGTATCACAACCTTGGTTACGGCACCTTCGAGGATGTGAGCCAGCGTTCGGGCATTGCCACCAAAAAAGGACGCGCTTTGGGAGTGGCCTTCGCGGACTACGATGGCGATGGCTTCACAGATGTTTTCGTGGCCAACGACGGCATGCAGCAGTTTCTTTTTCGCAACAACGGCAACGGCACCTTCACGGAACGCGGGTTGGAGGCGGGAGCAGCGCTGTCAGAAGACGGCAGGCGGCTTTCAGGCATGGGTGTCGTCTTTCAAGACTACGACAATGACGGCCGTCCCGACATCATGGTGACTGAACTGCCCCGGGAGATTTACGGTGTCTACCGTAACGAGGGCAAAGGCCTGTTCAGCTACCGGAGTCTGGAAGCCGGCCTGGGCATGTTGTCGAGCGGAAGCTCGGGATGGGGCGTTGGTTTGGAGGATTTCGACAACGATGGGTGGAAAGACTTGTTTGTCGCGCAGGGACACGTCTTGGACAACGTGGAGCAGATCGATCCTTCGCTGCATTACCAGGAACTACCGCTGCTGGCCATGAATCATCGAGGACGCTTCGAACGAACGGATCCAGGCACGGGTTCCCCGGTGGCCGGGCGTGGAGCGGCGTTCGGCGACTTGAATAACGATGGCTGGCAAGACGTGGTGATGACGGTTCTCGGCGGATCACCCCAGGTCTTCGTCAACCCCGGCGGGAAACAGCATTGGCTGGTTGTGAAGCTTCGCGGCACGCGCAGCAACCGCGACGGTCTGGGTGCTTGCGTGCGAGTGAACGGGCAAACACGCTTTGCGACGACGGCGGGGAGTTATCTCTCAGCCAGCGACAAACGCCTGCACTTCGGACTTGGATCGGCCGATACCGCCGGGATCGAGATCGCTTGGCCTTCCGGCGTTCGCCAGACTCTGAACGATGTTCACGCGGACCAGTTCCTGGAAGTGATTGAACCGGAGAAACCGTGATACGCGCGCTTTTATTCCTGTTTCTTGCATGGCAAACCTCGTCTCCGGAAGCGCTGCAACACATGCAGGCCGGCGCCGAGGCCGAGAAGAACGGACGCTTCGAGGCAGCGATTGTGGAATTCCGCAAAGCGACTGAGGTCGAACCGACGCTCGCCGCGGGCTTTGTGAGTTTGGGCCAGGCGTATCTTGAGAACCACGACTACGGGGGGGCAATCGCGCCACTGAAACAGGCTTTGAAACTTAGTCCCGATCTGCGTCCCGCGCATCAGTTGCTGGGTTATGCGCTGCTGGCCCGCGGCTATGCCGCGGAGGCAATTCCCCACTTGGAGAAAGTTGAGGACAGTGCCGCGTTAGGAATCGCGCAGCTCGAAGCCGGGCAGTTGCCGGATGCGGTGGCCAATCTGCAGGCGGCTCTGGCGAAACGTCCGGACGACCCCGATCTGCTTTACTATTTCGGCCGTGCCAGCGGGCTGCTCTCCAAACAGTCGATCGATCGCCTCATCGCTGCCCATCCGGACTCTGCGCGAGCGCACCAGGCGATGGCGGAAAACTATTACGTTCTGAGGCAGATGCCGCAAGCCGAGAAGGAGTTTCAGGGGGCCATCCGGCTACGCCCCGACCTTCCCAAGATTCACCTGGAGCTCGGCCTGGTCTACGCGGGCGGTTCGCAATGGCCAAAGGCCGAAGAAGCTTTCCGCGCCGAGACGAAGTTGCAGCCGGGAAACGCCGAGGCCGCCTATCGCCTGGGCAATGCTTTGTTGCAGCAGGGCAAAGTGCGGGAGGCCCGCGCCGAACTCACACGGGCAGACAAGCTGCAACCGGAAATGCCAGAAACGCTCTACTCGTTGGGGAAAGCCGCCTCGCTCGAAGGCGATGCAGCGTCAGCTGAGAAGGCCTGGAAAAAAGTGATCGAACTTGAGAAGGAAAGCTCGTTGGCGGCACAGGCGCATTTCGCGCTGGCCGGCCTCCGTCGCAAGCAGGGGAAATCGGAAGAAGCGGAGCGTGAAATGGAAGAGTTCAAAAAGTTGCAAAACACTCCTTCGCCCGAAGTACCCCGGCAATAAGTTCCCCTCCTGATCGTTGTCCAGGATGAAACGGATGGTCAATAACGTTCAGACCAATGGAGCATTCCCGTCCGCTGGGCCCGGGGGCAGAGCGGGGAATCCTGCCGCCTCCAGGTCGTTCCTCAGCTGGGCCATCGATCTGTATTGAATCCCATGGATTCCCAGGGCCCGCGCGCCTGCGAGGTTGACTTCGCGATCGTCGATGAACAGGCTCTCCGGCGGCGCAACACCTAAACCCCGTAGACAATGCTCATAGATCGCGCGCTCCGGTTTGATCGATCGGACTTCGGCGGAGAGTGTCGTCCAGCTGAGCCGGTCCAGCCATCGGAAGTTCCGCCGCGCATACTGAACCATGTCGCTGTGCATGTTGGACAGAACCGCCGTCTTCATCCCCACCGCCGAGAGCTCTTCGAGCCAGCCGAGCATGCCGGGGTTGGGGCGGCTCCACATTGCCACATCTCTCTCAGCCAGCGCACGGAGTTTGGCCGCATCCATCGATTGGCCGGCGTCTTCCGCGAATTTACGCCAATAGATCTCCGGAGAAAGATCGCCGCGATCGTACAGATCGCGATTGCGGCTCCAGAGGACCCGGAACAAATCCGAACCGATGCCAAGCAGGTGCGCGCTGCCTTCGATATCCTCCGGTGTGGGTGGGAGGCACAGCACTTCGCCATAGTCGAAGATGACCGCTTTCAGGTTCGACAGCTGCTCTCGCTCACTGACTGACATCTCGCTTAGCCCCTTGTCACGATTCTCGGAAGGCATGACCTCATCGCCGGATTCGTCGCGAGGACGGCGGTCTGCAAGTCGCAGAGCGCCCCTCCCGTGGCCCGACTCCAGCGCGCACAAAGCTCCTCCGCCCGCGCCTGCCGGCAGCGTGCTTTCCGCAGTTGCGACTTTCTGACCAAGGGAATTGATGCAGCACGCGGGCACCCGGTTGCGAATTTCCCGCACAACGGACTCAGCATTCCGGACGCTCCTCCGCCCATGATGATGTCCGTCGAGCTGGGAGCAATGCTCCTCAAGACGCCTAGGTGGGTTCCCCGAGGAGCCCCCGGACCGGGTGGAAGGGCGTCGCTCGGCACCTCGGGCCAGGACCTCAGAGACGCCAGCGTTTGGCAAGCCCTCCTGCGGAGACACCCTTCGACGGAGGCTGGTTAGCCAGCGGGTGGCTGCACTTCGCGCAGCCGCCGCTCGAGATACCGACGCTCGCTGTCATTGGTGACCAACGCCAGCGCCCGCTGGTAGCTCTGCGCAGCTTCTTCTGAGGATCCGATGCGACGCAACAAATCAGCACGGGCGGCATGCAGCAGGTGATAGTTATCGAGACCGCTGGCGGCGGCAAGCGCGTCTATGATTGCGAGCGCAGGCCGTGGTCCTTCCGCCATTGCGACCGCCGCAGCACGGTTCAGCGCTACCACGGGAGACGGCTGTCGACGCTCGAGAAGATTGTAGAGCTGGACGATATGAAGCCAGTCGGTATCTTCGGCGCGCGCCGCCCGACAATGCACCGCGGCGATCGCCGCCTGCAGTGCGAACGGACCAGGCTCCCCGCGAAAACCCTCTTCGACGAGGGGCAGTGCTTCGGCGATCTGCCGTTGATCCCAACGGCTGCGATCCTGCTCTTCGAGAACGACCAGATCTCCGGCCTCATCGCTGCGGGCAGCGCGGCGTGCGTCGTGCAGCAGCATGAGGGCTAGGAGGGCCGGCACTTCCGCAGGAGGCTGCGGCCCCATCAATGACCGCACCAGGCGGCCCAGGCGAATGGCTTCGGCGCACAGATAGGTCCTCACCAGCGGCCCACCTCGAGTAGCCGCGTAGCCTTCGTTGAAGACGAGATAGATCACTGTCAGCACCGCGTCGAGCCGCGCAGTCATGTCCTTCGTCTCGGGCACGATATACGGAATGCCGGCGCCGCGAATCTTGTGCTTCGCACGCACCAGTCTCTGCGCCATGGTTGTTGTAGGCACGAGAAACGCCCGCGCAATCTCGTCCGTCTCGAGGCCGCATAGCGTGCGAAGGGTCAGCGCCACCTGGGCTTCCGGGGCAAGCGCCGGGTGGCAACAAGTGAAGATGAGCCGAAGGCGATCGTCGGGAATTTCGTCGGCATCGTAATCCGGCTCTTCCATGGTGCGGACCAAGCCGCTATTGGCGTAGGATTCAAGTTTTGCTTCGAATCGCGCTTTGCGCCGGATGCGGTCGATGGCTTTGTGCTGGGCCGTCTGGATGATCCAGGCACGCGGCAATTCTGGGACGCCGGAGACTGGCCACTGATCCACCGCGGCTGCAAAAGCTTCCTGGGCAGACTCTTCGGCCAAGTCGAAGTCCCTGACCAGCCCAATCAGAGCGGCGACGATCCGGCCCCAATCGGAGCGATAGACTGCCTCGACAGCCTGGGCGGCATCCAGCGGCATACTTGATTTTAGATTTTTTCGTAAGGGTGTGTCGATTTGGTCCCGCGTCGTTCGATCTACCGGTAGAAGCTGAAAATGAGCGAGCTTCAGATTTACCTCATAAGGAGACAAGGGCCACGCGATTCATGATCATACGCAGCGCGGACAAGAACATGGAAGCGGGTGCCATGCCCAGCGAAAGGCTCCTCGCCGCCCTGGCTGGCCGGCGATCGACCGTGAGGGGAACGTCGAGATCGAGCTTCGCCAGGCGTTCGAGGCAAAGGGCTTGGGAGCCGAGCTCACGCCTGAACTGGGAAAAGGAGGAGCGCCTGCGCGCGCAGATAGCCAAAACGAAAATAGAGATTGGTAACCGCCCTGGTTGCATCACAAGTTGGGCCCGCGGCGGCGGCCCCGAACCCATAATACGGGGCCAAATTTTTTTCTTGTGGAGCTGTCGATTTCGACATCCGCCGTTCGATCTACGGATGGAGGCATACGAATGAAGTACATGTTGCTGATTTACGGCGACGAGCAGGTCTGGACGGAGGAGGAGCGGCGCGACTGTTACGGGGAATCGGCCCAGCTTGCGCACACCCTCAAGTCGCAGGGGCACTATTTGGCCGCCAACCCGCTGCAGTCTGTGGCAACGGCCACTAGCGTCCAGATGCGCAACAGCAAACGGCTGGTGACCGACGGCCCCTTCGCGGAGACGCGCGAACAACTCGGCGGCTACTTCCTGGTGGAAGCCAGGAATCTCGACGAGGCAATTGAAATTGCCGGACAGATTCCGGGCGCTCGCAAAGGCACCGTCGAAATCCGGCCCCTGATGGAGATCCCGGGACTGCCGGCGGACTAGGGCCTGCGGCGAGCGCGAGAGAGGAGGAGTCCATGTGTCCAGCTTGCATCGCAACCGCGGCGCTGGTGGTTGCCGGCGCAATCTCTGCGGGCGGAGTGACCGCGCTCGTCGGGAAGACACTTGCTGCGCAGAGCGGAGTTAAACAAACTTCTGCTCCACCCCAATCCAAGGAGAGTCCGCAATGACAAAGAGCAAGATAGAAAATCCTGGAATCGTGTCGAGAGCAGAGTGGCTTGCGCTTCGCAGGGGGCTTCTGGCGAAAGAAAAGGCACTCACACGGGCACGCGACGCACTGAGCGCCGAGCGGCGGGAGTTGCCCTGGCTCCAGGTCGATAAGGAGTATGCCTTCGACACTCCGGGTGGCAAGAAGACGCTCGCCGATCTGTTCGGCGGGCGCAGCCAATTGATCGTCTATCATTTTATGTGGAGGCGGGACCTGGGCGACGGCTGCGTTGGTTGCTCGTTTCTCGCCGACCACATCGACGGCGCCAACCTGCACCTCGCGCACCACGACGTGACTTTGGTCGCGATTTCGCGCGCCTCGCTTCCCGAACTTGAAGCCTACAAGAAGCGCATGGGCTGGCGCTTCGAATGGGTTTCGTCGTGGGGCAGCGACTTCAACTTCGACTATCACGTATCGTTCCCCCAGGAAGACTTGGTGAAAGGCAAGGTCTTCTACAACTACAGAATCACCGACGCTTCGATCGAGGAACTCTCTGGCCTCAGCGTTTTCTGCAAGGACGCGAACGGCGACATCTTCCATACCTATTCCAGTTATGGGCGTGGAAACGAAGAGGTGCTGGGCGCGTACATGTATCTCGACCTCACACCGAAGGGGCGCAACGAGACCGGCCCTAACCACAACCTGACGGACTGGGTGCGGCAACACGACAGATATGGTGCCGGGGGCTTGGTCGACCTGACGGGCGGGTACGTAGCCCCGAAGGACGCAGACTCGTGCTGCCACTCGGCTCAGGGCACTCGTGAGCCCTCGGCATGATGCTTTGAACCGTGAAGCTTGAAGCATGACGGGCGGCGCGCAGAGGGACCTGCTCCGGAGAGCGGTGGGGAGGGGACGGGGTGATCGCCTGAAGCACCTTTAAGGAGGACTCCTATGCCTAAGTTCGTGGATGGATATGTTTTGCCAGTTCCGAAGAAGAACCTCCCGGCCTATCGTCGCCTCGCACAGAAGGCCGGGAAAATCTGGCGGGAGCACGGCGCCCTCGAATTCCGGGAATGCGCAGGCGACGATCTGGACGTGAAGATGGGCGTGCCATTCCCGCGGATCACCAAACTCAAGCCCAGCGAGACGGTGGTTTTTTCGTGGATCGTGTTCAAGTCTCGCACCCATCGCGATCGCGTCAACGCCAGGGTGATGAAAGATGCGCGCCTGATGCCAATGGATCCGAAAGCGATGCCGTTCGACAGCAAGCGCATGACATACGGTGGGTTTAAGGTCCTGGTCGAAGCCTGATCGTTCGGGCCGAATCGAAAATACATCCGGAGGACAACTCATGCGATGGGCGACCCAAACTGCGTCCTGGTCGAACACTCCAGCGGTTCTTCGCTCAAGGAAGATGCTCCGGGCCGGACGCAGCGTTGCCAACCGACTGCCTCAAGCATCGGCGTCGGCATGGGGATGCTTTTCCCTCAGCCCCAGCGAAAGGAAGCAAGCCAATTTATGCTTAAAACAAACTATTGGGCGGTCGTCATGGCGGCGGTTGCAGCGTTTGTGGTGGGCGCGGTTTGGTACAGTCCTTGGTTGTTCGGTAAGGCGTATATGGAAGTGCGCGGCATGAACCCGGGCGCCATGGCCGATATGAGACCGCAGGCAGGGGAGCTGCTCGGCGAGTTTGCCAAGAATCTTGTCGTCGCCTTCGTGCTCGCGCACTTTGTCGTGCGTCTTGGGGTCGGCGACTGGAAGGGTGCGGTGCGGCTTGGACTCTGGGTGTGGGTTGGATTTCAAGCCATGCTTCTGATGGGCGCTGTCCTTCATGAGAAGATGCCCTGGATTCTCTATGCCATACACTCCGGTGACGCACTCGTGAAGACACTCCTCATGACCGTCATACTCGGCGTGTGGCGCAGGTAAAGGATAAGAAATTGTCATCGGGCTGTCCGCAATCGCGCTCTGTGGGCCCGCTGGAAGCCTGATCGTTCGGTCCGAATTTCAATCATATCCGGAGGAAAAATCCATGTTGTCGGTTGCGCAAACTGCTTCCGTTTCGAAGACTCAAGCGGTTCCTGCTTCGAAGAAGACGCTCTGGGCCGGACGCATCATCAGCGGTCTGGTGGTGGCGTTTCTGCTCTTCGACGCGATCATCAAAGTGGTCAAGCTGGCTCCGGCTGTGGAGGGAACCGCTCGCCTCGGTTATCCCGTGAGCGTGGTTCTCCCCCTCGGGATCGTGTTGCTGGTGTCCACTGCCCTCTATGCGATTGTGCGGACCTCGGTCCTTGGGGCCATTTTGCTGACAGGGTACCTGGGGGGCGCAACGGCCACCCAGGTTCGAGTCCAGGACCCGTGGTTCCTGTTTCCCGTTCTTTTGGGAGTGCTGGTCTGGACGGGGCTGTTCCTGCGCGACGACCGGCTGCGCGCCCTGATTCCCCTGCGGACCTAGGCTGCGCACTGGAAGGAAGAGGTATTCGGGCGGAAAGGTCTCTCCATCACGAATGAATCAAAGGAGTGCACGATGCAATTGAATCCTTACCTTATTTTCAACGGTCAATGCGAGGCAGCTTTCAAGTTCTATGAACAGTGTCTGGGAGGCAAAATCGAAGCCATGATGCCCCACACGGGCACGCCGGCCGCTGAGCAGGCGCCTGCCGCATGGGGCAAGAAAATCCTTCATGCCCGCCTGAATGTGGGAGGCGAGGTATTGATGGGTTCCGACGTTCCCCCTGAGCGCTATGAGCAGCCAAAAGGCTTTTCCGTGTCGCTCCAGATCAAGGATCCGGCGGAGGCAGAACGAATCTTTCACACCTTGGCGAAGGAGGGCAAAGTGCAGATGCCGTTTCAGAAGACCTTCTGGGCCGCGCGATTCGGCATGCTCGTCGACCGGTTCGGCATACCCTGGATGATCAACTGCGACCAAACAGCCTGATGCTGGTTTCCCCAATGGTTTTGGGAGGCACGACTTAAGTCATGCCGCTCAAAGCCGTGAAGAATGCGGGCTTTAGCCCCTGAGGCAAGCCGTTCACGACCGCCAGGGACATCTATGAAACCGGCTCTCGTCGATGGTTGCGGGGACGGGGAAACGACTCATGATGGCAATGGTTAGCGAATCTGGGAGATCTTCACAAGCCATGGGTGTTTTGTGAAGAACCATGGCAGCGAATTAGCCCGAATCCTTCTACGTAGGTCTTGAATCAAATGTGATCATTGAAATTCGACTTGGGGGCGGGAGTTTGGGAACACATTCGCTTTCCATGAGATAGGCCACGTTTGCGCTTCGGGGAAGTGCCGCTGCGTTGCCCAATTGGATGAATACCCGAGAGTAGTAGCTCCACGGGGTCCGCGAAGGAAGCCTGATTGGCGGCGCCGCCCCATCGATTCCAAGTGCTCTGCTTCTGACCTTAAGGGGAAGTCATGGCGAAAAGATTGACTCTGGTGTTGGGCGTGATGGCCGTGCTGCTCACGGCCTTGGGCTTCATAAAGTTTAGACAAGTTGAGTCGGCTGTGCATGCCGCCGCATTTCAGCCACCTCCCGAAGCCGTCACGAGCATTGTGGCGCAACGGGAACAGTGGCCGGCGAGCATGACCGTGATCGGCACGATGGAAGCTGTCCAAGGTGTGATGGTCAGCGCCGACCTTCCGGGCACCGTCGCGAAAATCGCTTTCGATTCCGGAAAGGCGGTGCGCGAGGGGGATGTGCTCGTAGAACTCGATACCCGGCAGGAGCGAGCCCAAGTGGCTGCGCTTGAGGCGCAGCGTGATCTTGCGCGTGTGAATTTTGGCCGGATGCAGAAACTGGTCAATGAGGGCGTTATCTCTCGGATGGAATACGACCAAGCCACGGCTCAGCAGAAGGCAACCGAAGCCAATGTGGCGGAAATCCGCGCTACGATTGAGCGAAAGACGATCCGAGCGCCGTTTTCAGGAATCCTGGGTATTCGCAAGATCAATGTCGGGCAGTACCTGTCCGGCGGCAGTCCGGTGGTTTCCCTCCAGTCTCTCAATCCGATTTATGTGAACATCGGCGTGCCGCAACAGGCAGCCGGCCAAGTGCAAGTCGGGCGCAAACTGCGCATCACCACCGAAGACGTCGCGGGAAAAGTGTTCACGGGAAACGTTACGGCGATCGACTCAGTGGTGGACGAGGCCACGCGGAATATCCAGGTACAGGCCACCCTCTCCAATCCCGAAGGTAAGCTGCGGCCAGGAATGTTCGTTCAGGTCGAGGTGGTCTTGGGCGCAAGCCGCCCGGTGATCGCGCTGCCGGCATCGGCCATCAGCTATGCCCCGTACGGCGACTCGGTGTTCATCATTACGGATCTCAAGGACCAGAAAGGCCACAGCTACCGTGGCGTGCGTCAGCAGTTCGTCAAGGTCGAAGGATCGCGCGGGGACCAGGTCGCGGTCGTCTCCGGTCTGCATCCCGGGGACGAAGTCGTGAGTTCGGGCGTCTTCAAGCTGCGCAACGGCGCCGCCGTCCAGGTCAATAACAAGGTCCAGCCGGGAAACAATCCTGCCCCCAAACCCGAGGACAGCTAAATGAAGTTTACGGATCTCTTTGTCAAGCGGCCGGTCCTCGCGATCGTTGTCAACCTGGTAATCCTGATTGCCGGCCTCCAGGCCATCCGTTCTCTGAGTGTGCGCCAGTACCCGCGCAGCGACATCGCGGTGGTGCAGGTCGCAACCACGTACGTGGGCGCCAATGCGGACCTGGTTCGCGGGTTCATCACCACTCCGCTCGAGCGCGTGATCGCCAGCGCCGACGGCATCGACTACATGGAGTCCTCGAGCGCTCAGGGACTCAGCACGATCACCGTGCACCTGAAGCTCAACTACGACACCAACGCGGCGCTTACCCAGGTCCAGGCGAAGGTAGCCCAGGTTCGCAACGACCTTCCTCCTGAGGCCGAGGCGCCGGTCATTGACCTGCAAACCGCGGACAATCAGTTCGCTGCCATGTACATCGGCTTCTCATCCTCCGACCTCGATCAGAACCAGATTACCGACTACCTGACGCGCGTCGTACAACCGAAGCTCAGCGCCATCAGCGGAGTGCAGCGCGCCGACATCCTTGGCGACCGTACGTTCGCGATGCGAATTTGGCTGAAGCCCGACAAAATGGCGGCGCTTGGCATTGCGCCCTCCGCGGTGCGCGATGCACTGGCGCGCAACAACTACCTTTCGGCACTCGGAAGCACCCGGGGTTCGATGGTTTCGGTGAACCTTGTCGCCAACACCAATCTGAGCACGCCGGAAGAATTCCGCCAGTTGGTCGTGAAGCAGGACAAGGGCGTCGTCGTCCGCTTGGGAGAGATCGCGGACGTCGTACTCGGCGCTCAGAACTATGACTCGGAGGTTCGCTTCAATGGTGAGACCGCGACCTTCATGGGAGTCTGGGTGCTTCCTACCTCCAACGCCCTGGAAGTAATCAAGCGCGTACGCGAGACGATCCCAGGAATTCAGGCGCAATTACCCGCGGGGATGAAGGTTGGCATCCCGTACGATTCGACCGCGTACATCCAGGACGCCATCAACGAGGTGCTCAGGACTCTCACCGAGACCCTGCTCATCGTCATCGTGGTCATTTTCCTCTTTCTCGGCTCGATGCGCTCGGTCCTCATCCCAGTCGTCGCCATCCCGATTTCCCTCATTGGCGCCGTCTTCCTGATGCTCGTGGCCGGCTTCACCATCAATCTGTTGACTTTGCTTGCCATCGTGCTCTCGGTCGGGCTGGTGGTCGATGACGCCATCGTCATGGTGGAGAATGTTGAGCGCCATCTGCATATGGGCAAGCCTCCCCAGCGGGCTGCGATCGATGCCGCCCGCGAGTTGGTGGGCCCGATCATCTCGATGACCATCACGCTTGCCGCGGTCTACGCGCCGATTGGAATTCAGGGCGGCTTAACCGGCGCGTTGTTCCGCGAGTTCGCGTTCACTCTCGCCGGGGCCGTCATCGTGTCTGGAATCGTCGCGCTGACGCTTTCCCCCATGATGGGATCGAAGCTGCTGCGCGAGGGAGACACCGAGCGGGGCTTTGCGGGCGTGGTCAACCGCAGCTTCGAGCGGGTGCGCCAGCTCTACACCCGAAATCTTGCCGGAACACTGGGCTTCCGGCCAGTCGTTCTCACCGTATGGGCCATCGTCGCCCTGTTGATGATTCCGTTCTACATGTTCTCGCAGCGGGAATTGGCGCCGGCGGAAGACCAGGGGGTCGTTTTTGGTGTCATCCAGGCTTCCCCCAACTCGACCATCGATCAGACTAGGCTGTACGCGAAGGAAGTGAACGACGTCTACCGCGGCTTCCCCGAGAGCCAAAGCATCTTTCAGATCACATCCCCCGCCGGCGGCTTCGGCGGGATGGTCACGAAACCGTGGAGCGAGCGGAAGAAAACGGCACAGCAACTTTTGCTCGAATCCACCGGACCGCTGTCGAAGATTTCGGGCATCCGCGTGATCCCGCTGACTCCGCCACCACTGCCTGGCGGCGGAGATTTCCCGGTCGATTTCGTGATCGCGTCGCCGGCCGAGCCGCAGCAGCTTGTCGACTTCGCCAAGCAGCTTGTGGGCAAGGCCTTTGCGAGTGGTCTGTTCATGTACGCCGACTCCGACCTGAAGTTCGATCAGCCGCAAGCTGAGGTCGTCTTCGATCGCGACAAGCTCCGTTCCCAAGGGGTTGATCTAAGCCAGGCCGGCCAGGATCTTTCCACCCTGCTCGGCGGAAACTACGTCAACCGTTTCAGCATTCAGGGCCGGAGTTACAAGGTCATTCCGCAGGTTAAGCGTAGCGAGCGTTTGACGCCCGAGCAACTCTCTCAGATCTATGTCACCGGATCGCAAAACAAGCTTGTGCCGCTGTCAACCTTCGCCACCCTGCGCACCACGACCGAACCGCGGGAACTGAAGAAGTTTCAACAGCTCAACGCCGTGCGTATCCAGGGGGTGGTGCCGCCTGGAGTACCGCTCGACACGGCGCTTCGTATGCTTGAAGACGAGGCCAAGACGATTCTGCCGCAGGGCTTCACGGTCGACTACGCGGGCGAATCGCGCCAGCTGCGCACTGAGGGCAGTAAGTTTCTCGGGACCTTCTTGTTGTCGGGGATTCTGATTTACCTCGTCTTGGCGGCCCAGTTCGAAAGTTTTCGCGATCCTTTCATCATCCTCGCCGGCTCGGTGCCGCTGGCCATTGCAGGGGCTTTGTTGTTCTCCTTCCTCGGGCTGACGACGCTCAACATTTACAGCCAGGTTGGGCTAATCACTCTGGTTGGTCTGGTGTCGAAAAACGGCATCCTTATTGTGGAGTTCGCCAACCACCTACAGGAAACGGGGATGGACAAGCTGGCAGCGATTGTCGAGGCAGCTAACACCCGGCTTCGACCGATCCTGATGACGACCGCCGCCACCGTAATCGGTCACTTCCCGCTGGTTCTCGCAACCGGTCCTGGAGCAGGCGCAAGGAACAGCATCGGCATCATGTTGGTCAGCGGCATGATTATCGGGACGCTCTTTACGCTGTTCGTAGTGCCGTCTATCTACATGCTGGTGGCGAAAACGCGGGTGCCCGCTTCAGAAACGGACGCGGACTCGGCGAGGGCGCTGCCCGAACCGGCAGATGCCGTGGCCTAGCTCACCCTTTTCATATGGCTCTGCCCGTGTCAGGCGAACCCTTGCTTGGCTCATGAGGTCCTTTTTTGGAAACTGATTTGTCATCGAGGATGTTTGCCAGGGCGGAATCGAAATAGCGTTCAGTGAGATTTATCAACGCCAGATAGCGCTGCTGATCCGAATTCTCCCCCTGATCGCGCCGGAAGATTGTTGCGCGCTCAAAGGCGGAACCGTGATCAATCTCTTCGTCCGTGATATGCCGCGCCTGTCGGTCGACATCGACCTAACATACAACTGCCCTTGAGTTGCAAGGGTAGGCGCCCTACCTCTCGCAGGAGACGAAGAAAGTTCATCTCTATGGTCCGCACCGACCTCTGAGTCGGCGATCGACGCCGCGATGAATAGAATCGCCGGCCGCATAAATGGGGCCATCCCAGGAGTAGAAATCGCCAAGGTAGCGCTCCGGCGAGAAGGGGTCGTAATCAAACTGTTGGTTCCCGCCGATCGATCCCAGCCAAACTGATTGCTCTCACTTGTGAACATCTCCCTTGCACCAATCCATCGGCTACTACGATTCCTTGACTGCCCCTAACACTGGGTCAGAACTTTTCCTGGACGGAGATTCCAGTGCTTACTGCGTCCAACCACCCGCAATCAAGCGGCTCGCCAGGGTATTCCTCTGCGAACTGGGATGCTCCGCCACAGGGGCGATGAAGGTCCAGAATTTCTGTTCCTCCTGAAGGACGCAGTCAAGCGAATCGACTCTACGAACAAGAATTGCTTACGACCTTCGGGTATTCCAAAAACCCAAAAGCGAGCTGATTTCCGGCCCTCTGCGGTGTGACCCTGACGAATACAGTGTTTCTCGCAAGGCCCTTACAGGCAATACTGTATTTTCCCCGGGGTCGAGGCGACGTACTGTTCGCGCGTCCGTTCGCCATTTGAGGGGAGGGAAATGACGGTGGACTGCGGCCCGGACCGACCCCGTGGGCGATTTGAGCGATTCTGTCATAGGGGCGCTACTTTAGAGAAATTGCCACAGCAACGGACGCTCAATAGGTCGACGAATGGCTGGGCCGGCAAAATTCGTGGCGGATTCGACGTGCTCGTCCTAACAAGACCCTAGCGCCGGGAACACAGACCTTCGGCGGCTTGAGCGATGAGGTGTAGCACGAGGTCGACAAGACCGGACCGCATTCCTACAATTGATTTCGCGATCGTTTACATCCCTAAGTCTCGGCAAGCCTCGACGCTTCCGCCGCCTAGGACATCCCACGGGTCACCGTCTAACTCATCGCCCGCAGAACGAATTCAGGTTCCAGAAACTGTAGTAGGTTTCCAAAACTTTGTATTTGTGAGAAGGAAGTCGACAGAAGCCAACGACTTCCAGCAACCTCCATCTTGGTCCTTCACGTGCACAATCGGCTCGCAACTGGGGTGTTATTTCACATTCGATGCATATCGGGATACGTCGACTTGCGCCTGATCCACGTGCGGCGAGCCTCGGCCCGACCAACGTCGTTTCCACGGAGGCTAGCTATGGGTAAGCCATTTCTCCTCAATCTGTTTGGGTGGGTTGCAGTGCTGTTTCTCCTCTCCATCGCAGCCACTCCTTGCCTGTTTGCCCAGTCGACCGGGACAGTTGGAGGTACCGTCACGGACGCTTCTGGCGCGGTCATCCCGGGTGCGACCGTAAGGGTGCAGAACCAAGGAACAGGTTTGGAGCGCACCATGACGACTAACAGCAACGGTAGCTATGAGTTTCCCGCGTTGCCAGTCGGCACCTATCGCGTCCAGGTTCGCGCCCAAGGAATGCGGTCCGAAGTGCTGACCGGCTTACTCCTACATGTGAGCCAGATCGTGGCGCAAAACGTCAAGTTAGAAGTGGCGCAAACTTCCGAAGTCATTACGGTCTCCTCCGAGGCACCCGTGATCGATGCAGGAACGATGACGGTGGGAGGAGTGATCAACCAGCGCACGGTGCAGGAGATCCCGCTGAACGGGCGCCACTTTGTTGATCTGGGCTTACTCCTGGCAGGCACCGTCACCCCTCCGCAGAACGGTTTCCTGACGGCTCCGCTGCGCGGGCAAGGCTCCTTCGCCATCAACACGGCGGGAAACCGGGAAGATACTGTCAACTTCCTGATCAATGGAGTCAATCTGAACGACATGGCCAACGGCCAAATCACTTTCCAACCGTCCATCAACACGGTGCAGGAATTCAAAGCCGACAATTCGACTTACAGCGCTGAAAACGGACGTAACTCGGGAGCAGTGGTTCATATTGCCACGCGCTCCGGCACGAATGAGTGGCATGGGGAAGGCTTCGATTTTGTCCGCAACGAGATGTTTGACGCGCGCAATTTCTTCAACAAGATCGCCCTGCCCCAGTCAACCTTCAAACGCAACAATTTTGGGGCCAGCGTTGGAGGTCCGATCTGGAAGAACCGCACCTTCTTCTTTTTCAGCTATGAGGGATTGCGGCAGAGGCAAGGGCTCACGCTGACCACGAACGTGCCGTCTGCGGCAGACCGCCAGGCCGCGCAGACGGACCCCGCAGCCAGCCCGACGTCCCTACAGTTGCTCGCGCTCATCCCGGACGCGAATCAAGGTACAAATGGATTGACCAGTTCAGCGACTGCGCCCGTCAATATTGATCAGTGGACGGGCGACGTGAGTCACAGCTTCAGCGAAAGCGATCGCGGGCACGGCTACTATGCCATCCAGCGCGACAAACGCCAGGAACCGAATCTGCAAGGCAACAATATTCCGGGCTTCGGCGATACGCGTAAGTCGCGCCGGCAGATTTTTACTCTAAACGAGACCCACATCTTCAATCCACGAGTAGTGAACGAATTCCGCTTTGGCTACAACCGCATCCACATTACTTTTGTGGGCGATTCCAAGCAGGATCCGTCCACATTCGGAATCAACAATGGCCTGAGTGGACCGGTGGGCCTTCCGCAAATGTCGATTAATGGTTTAGGCCTGACCTTCGGTGGAATCCGCAACTTCCCGCAAGGCCGCGGAGACTACACCGGGGTTCTTTCCGATACCGTCAACTACCTGCGTGGGAAGCACTCGTGGAAATTCGGCGGAGAATTCCGGCGCTTCAACGGCAACAGCTTCACGCTCGATAATGGTGGCCTGGGTTTCGCGACCTTCGCGGATTTTGTTCACGGCGAGATCAACACGCCTCCGGTCAATTTCAACAATCAGAGTGTGGCGTTCTCGATAACCTCAGGCAGCCGTCCGGCGCGAGTCTTCGCCAGTGCCTTGGGCCTGTTCGCTCAGGACAGCTTCAAAGTGTTGCCCTACTTTACGCTGGAATTGGGCCTGCGCTGGGAATGGAACATGTCTCCCACCGAAGCGGTTGATCGGTCCGTGAATTTCTTTGCCTCCAGCGACTCCCTCGTCCGGCTCGGCACCGGCGGCTACCGCGATACCATCGACCAGAATAACCAGAATTTCGAGCCTCGGATCGGCTTCGCATGGGACCTCTTCCGCGATGGAAAGACTGTATTGCGGGCTGGGTACGGCTATCAGGTTGACCAGTTCCTGCCTGGGCCGACCGTCCTCAGTGGCAATCCCCCATTGGCCAGGCCGTCTCAGGCCACGCATTCGACCTTCGGTACTCTATTGACCGACGCGGCCGCCGCCGGTCTCAGTCCGGCCGCCATCGATACCAACTTCAAGAACGCCTACGTGCAATCCTGGAATCTGAACCTGCAGCACTCGTTCACTCCCAGCCTGGGGATGATGATCGGCTATGTCGGCTCGAAGGGAACACACCTGAACCTGGCGATCAACGAAAACCAGAAACGTCCCGATGGCACTCGTCCCTTTGCCGCATTGTCGCCGTCAAGTCCGATTCTTCCAGGTGCAACCTTGGGCAATATTACCGAGAACATCAGCGGCGGAAACTCCAACTACAATGCACTCTGGTTCACGGGAACCAAGCATCTCTCGCGCGGCCTGCAATTTGATGCCTCCTACACCTGGTCCAAGTCGCTGGACTACAACTCGCGAAATTTCCAGGGACTGACGGTGCAGAACAGCCTGGATCCGCGAGGAGACTTCGGGCCGTCAGATTTTGATGCCCGTCATCGATTTGTCATCAGCTCGTTGTACGAGTTGCCGTTCAAGGGGCACCGGCTGATCGAAGGATGGCGCCTGTCGGGGATTCTACAACTGCAAACCGGCAATCCCCTCAACATTATTGTCCCAAACAGCTCCCTGACGGGCGTGGGGAATCTCCGTCCGGACCTGCTTGCCACTCCCATCATCGTGAACCAGATCAACAGCTCGGGGAACATTCAATGGTTTACGTCTAACTCGATTTGCGATCGCAACGGCGTATGTCCGGCCGGGGCGCAGTTTGCGCTGCCCCCTACCGGTGGCGTGCACTTTGGCAACATGGGAAGAAACTCGGTGATCGGTCCGGATTTCAAGAACCTCGACTTTTCCATCAGCAAGGTGACCAAGATCACCGAGCGGATAAGTCATGAATTCCGATTTGAGACATTCGATCTCCTCAATCACCCCAACTTTGGAAATCCTGGCCTCACCGCCCAAGCTGGAAGCGCTAGCTTTGGTGTGATCCGGAGCACCCGCTTCCCGACGGGCGACTCGGGTTCAGCACGTCAGCTGCAGTTTGGGATGAAGCTGATCTTCTAGGCAAATCACGGAAATGGCAAACACCCGGGGGGGCGATCCCCCTCCCGGGTGCTGCCCATGGTGCACGCTCAGGTCCGCAATCCGGCACATTTGGCCGACGCGACCGACGATCATAGGTCCGCGATTTCCTGTCGACGTCGCAGGCTGCTTTGAACTAAGATACGCTTCGCCGCGAACGTCATCTCTCCAAGGAAAAACACTTCAGCCGGGCCCTCCGAAAAATCAGAGGAGGCTTTAATGAAGCGCAGATCGTTGTTGGTATCTTGGTTCTTACTTCTGGGTCTGTTAGTTTCTTTCGGAAGCGCGCAGAACCCCATTCCTCCAAACACGGAACGGATTCACTACCACCGCTTCGACAACAACTATGCGGCCTGGACGGTCTACGCGTTCAACGACACCACCGAAGACACCGGCAACTTCAATGGCGGGCCGGTATCGGTAACCGGCACCGACAGCTTCGGTGCGTACTTCGATGTGGGATTGAAGGTCAATGCGCAGGACCTTGGCTTTATCGTGCACCTCAGCGGTGCGAAAGATCCCGGACCGGACCAACACGTTGACCCGCAAACGCAGGGTTTCGAGATTTGGGTGATTTCCGGATCGACTACGATTTACACGAGCCAGCCGGCGATTCCGCCGCCCGGGCCCGTGCCGGCGGGCAAAGAACGCGTTCACTATCACCGCTTTGATAACACCTACTCAGGCTGGACGTTGTTTGCCTTCGGCGACACCACCGAAAACACCGCCGACTTCAACGATGGGCCGTTGCAGCCCGCGGGCGCCGACAGCTACGGAGTTTATTTCGACGTCGGTCTGACCGCGACGGCAGCGGATCTGGGATTCATCATCCATTGGGGTGGTAGCAAGGACCCGGGTCCGGACGAACACGTCGATCCGCAAACCCAGGGTCGTGAGATCTGGGTGTTTTCGGGATCGACTGTCATCTACACGACGCAGCCGGCGATTCCGGCAGCGGGGCCCATTCCGGCAGATCACGAGCGCATTCACTATCACCGGAGCGATGGCGTGTATGCAGGCTGGACGGTGTACGCCTTTAACAACACCAGCGAGAACACAGGGGACTTCAACGACGGCCCCGTCCAGGTCTCCGGGATCGACAGCTTCGGTGTCTACTTCGATGTCGGACTCACGATGGGCGCGACCGACCTGGGATTTATCATCCACCGGGGTGGTGAGAAAGATCCTGGGCCGGACCAGCATGTCGACCCTCAGACGCAAGGCTTTGAGGTCTGGGTGGTCTCGGGATCAACGACGGTCTACACCAATCAACCCACTGCGGCACAATTGTTGGCGGGCGAATTAAGCAAACTGCAGGCAATCTGGATCGATCCGGCTACGATCGTTCTGCCTAGATCAGCGGTACGGCCCGGCATGAACTATTCACTGACGGTCGATCCAACGGCCTCCATAACGCTTTCCAGCAGTGGCGTTAATGGCGGAACGACCTATGCATTGGAACAGGCTGGCACATCTCTGAACAGCGCGCAGCTGGCGCAATTCCCGCAACTGACGAGCTACATCCCCTTCCACGTGCCCATCCGCGACTCAAATACTGTCGCCGGGGCCTTGACCAGTGAACTCGTGATTGCCGGCGTGAGCAGCTCCAGCCAACTCATGTACGTCACCCAGGTGCAGACCTTCGGGGTCCTGGACACTCTGTTCACCTACAACGGAAAGTTAGGAGTCGTCTTTGCGGGGGACCGGCCGTCGATCAAGGTGTGGGCGCCGACCGCGAAATCGGTGAAGCTACAACTGTTCGATACGGCAAGTCAGATGACGCCCACCAGCGTCGTGAACATGAGCGAATGGAATGGCGTGTGGAGTGCGCAGGGCAGCCCTTCCTGGAAAAACACCTACTACCTCTTTGATGTGAGCGTCTACGTTCCAGCCTTGCAGGCGATCGTAGACAATGTGGTCACCGATCCCTACTCGATTGCACTTTCACTCAACAGCCAAAAGAGCCAGATCGTCAAACTCGACGATCCCGCACTCGAGCCTGAGGGCTGGCGCCAAAGTAGCGCTCCCGATCTCCGCCGGGCTAGTGATTTGTCGATTTACGAATTGCACATTCGCGACTTCAGCGCCAACGACGCCAGTGTTCCTGCTGCCCAGCGTGGCACATACCTTGCTTTTACCAACCAGAACTCGAATGGCATGCGCCATCTCCATTCACTGGCACGATCTGGCCTGAAGGCTGTGCACCTGCTGCCGAGTTTTGACATCGCCAGCGTCAACGAAGACAAGACCACCTGGAAAACCCCCGGCGATCTCAGTGTGTTCCCGCCTGATTCCGACCAGCAACAGGCCGCTGTGCAAGCGATCCGGGACCAGGATGCCTTCAACTGGGGATACGATCCTTGGCACTTTCTGGCCCCAGAGGGGAGCTACGCGGTCAATGCTGACAATCGCATTCGCGAGTACCGCCGGATGGTGATGGGTCTGCACCGTGCTGGATTGCGAGTGATCCAAGACCAAGTCTTTAATCACACCAGTGGGGCGGGACAGGATCCCAGATCGGTATTCGATCAGATCGTACCAAATTACTATTACCGGCTGAACCCCGACGGTTTGATCTACACCGGCAGTTGCTGCCCAGACACGGCCAGCGAGCACCACATGATGGAAAAGTTGATCGTCGATGCAGTGGTCATGTGGGCCACGCGATACAAGATCGACGGCTTCCGCTTCGATATCATGAGCTTCCATTCCGTGTCGACCATGCAGAAGATCCAGCAAGCGCTGCGACGACTGACGCTCGAGCGCGATGGGGTGGAGGGAGCGAAGACTTACCTCTACGGCGAAGGGTTTAACTTCGGCGAAGTGGCCAATAACCGCTTCTTCGTGAACGCATCGCAGATCAACCTGTACGGCAACGGGATTGGGACGTTCAACGACCGAATCAGAGATGGGATCCGTGGCGGCAATCCGTTTGGAGACTTGCGCGAGCAGGGCTTCGCTACCGGTTTGTTTACCGATCCGAATCCCAACTTCTCTGTGGGTGACGCTGCCGCGCAGAAGGACAGGTTGCTGCTGGAGGAAGATTGGGTCCGCATTGGGCTCACCGGCAACCTGCGCGACTTCCAATTCGTCAACCGCAACGGCGACACGGTGACAGGCGCACAGGTTCTTTACGGTGGCCAGCCGACCGGTTACACTGCCGCTCCGATTGAATCCATCAACTACGCGTCGGTGCACGACAACCAGGCGCTGTTCGACGCAGTGCAATTGAAGTCATCGCCTTCCGACTCTCTGGATGACCGCGTGCGCCGGCAGAACCTTGCCACCAGCGTGGTCGCTTTGGGCGAAGGGATCCCCTTCTTCCTGGCGGGCGACGACCTGCTGCGATCGAAGTCAATGGACAAGAACAGCTACAACTCCGGCGACTGGTTTAACAAGCTGGACTTCACCTATCAAACTGACAACTGGGGCGTAGGCCTACCCATACAGAGCGACAACGGAGGCGACTGGTCGATCGAACAACCCCTGCTTGCGGACCCGACCATCCGTCCGGGCCATGATCACATCATCGCCGCACACGAATGGTTCCAGGAACTCTTGCGGATTCGGGATAGTTCGCGGCTCTTCCGGATGGGATCGTTGGCTGAAATCCAGCAGAACTTGCACTTCCTGAACACCGGTCCCCTCCAGGTACCGGGCTTGCTCGTGATGACCCTCGACTGCACTCAGAACTGCGACGACTATCGCCACATCGTGGTGGTCTTTAACGCGACCAAGCAGACGCAAGCATTCCAGGACGATTCGTTGCGCGACATGCACCTGGAACTCCATCCTGTGCTTGAGGATTCGGGCGACACAATCGTGAGGAGCTCTGCTTACACGAGCGATGGCACGCTAAGCGTGCCCGCATTAACGACAGCCGTATTCGTGAACAATAAATAGGTTGAGGGGAGGGACGGTCGCCGACCGTTGCGTAGGGAGGAAAGCGCGGGAGGTTCGGGGCATTCTCCAACACCATGCCGCCGAAGGTACGATAAGGGCGACCAGAGTGCTGCAGCCGCCGTACTGAAAGAAGTCGATGCGTGCGGGAGGGAGTGGCGGAACCGGTGACGGGGGGGTGGGGGTGTTAATGCTTATAAGCCAGCCCCCAAGACCGGGATCGGTTGTGCGGAAATCATAAGAGAACCCCGAGCGGAAGGTAAAGGGCCGATGGCGAGATAGACCGCCGGCGAGAGTCGAAAACCGTGCGTGCTCAATTCCCATCTGGGCTCAGACGAGAAAGACCGTCAATCACAGTAAGAACACTCACAGGGCAGATGATCACTCCGAGTAACCGTCGCCGTTGTCGTCCTCGTCGTCGTCTCTTTTGCCGTTGCCCTCGTCTTCCTCTTCGTCTTCTTCCTCGTCTGGCTCTTGTCGCAGGAGGGTATCGGCAGCCACCGATCGATCATAAGGGTCTGAGTCGGGGGATTCTGGATGTATTCTGCTCATACCCAAATGGTACGCCCGTACCCCTTGACAAACGCAGGCCGTCCCAATGTCGGGGCCGAGGAAATGTCCGAGCGGCAGATGCGGCCTCCACCCCTGAACAGAGACGACAGGCGGCGAAGTCAGCGAGGGCGGCGTTTGCCTTTCGACATCAATCCCGGTTTGGTCAAGCAAGTGTTCAGGAACCTGCTGTCGAATGCGGTCAAGTACATGCGGCGCCGCGGATTCGCAATCAGCGAGGTTGACCAAACCAGGGGGGAGGGCGCACCCGTTCTGTTCATTGGTGACAATGGCGCCGGCTTTAACCAGCAATACGCCGACAAGCGATTCGGTGTTTTCCAGCGCCTCCAGCGCGCGGCAGTCCGCTTCCCGCCACCCCCAAAGCATGGGCGGTCGCCGGCTGAACAGTGCCCGGGTTAAGGCCGTGATCCCGCATGCTCCGCGGACGGAAAGGGAACCAGCCTAAGGAGAACCAGCACACCCGACCAGAACGTTCATGGTAGGAACGGAGTGCCAGCGGTGCAAAGCCTGCGCCTACAAATTGGCCTGTGGGACCGTCTCGTTCAGTGGACGTGGGTTCGGGCACGGTCGGGTTACTGGCTGCCGGGCGCATGACGGGCAACGCGAGGCAGCCGCCGATCCCGCTCGACGGGCGACCCGTTTGTGGCATGGGCATCGAGCACCTACCTCAGCCTGCCAAAGGCTCGGTGCGACCGAAAATCAGTCCCGAGCTAGCACGTTAACGTCAGGACTTCAAGAACCGGCATTCCCTTCCGGCGGGCTTCATGCAAGAACTGAGCTGTAAGATCCTCCGAATCCCGGCTCTTTCCGTCCCATACAACCAACGCCTGCGCCGACATCCCCTCCTCCCGGGCAATCCTGAGCGCCTCGTCAACAATCGCCGCGTTGGTTCGGGCGTACGCGGCCGGGTCGGCCTTTTCATACCCCAAGATGACCAAATTTCCCTGTCGTTCGACTTCGTCGAGCGCCCTGTCGTAGCGGGTGCCCCAATCGCCGGGCCGGTCCGCTACCGAGGTCTCGCGAAAACGCGCGCGCTCAAAGGGCAGCACCACCCGTCGTCGTATCCCCAGTTCACTCGCAACCCCAAGTGCCAGCAAATCCGACCCACAGGCCGCCGAACATACCAGCGCGCGCACCTCTGTTAGAAAGCACTTTCGAATCTCTTCTTCCACCATCGGGACGTTCCGCGGCGGAAAGCGAACCTGCCCGGCATCCGGTCGATCGACGCGCCGACCCGCGAGGGCGATGACAGAGAGCTGTGCGGCAGCCTCGGAAATATTCAAAATCGTTCTCCTCACAAGCTCCGCCTTCGCCACAGTGGGTCCCGATTTCGCTGGCCCGGGTCACCAGCCACGGGGTCTTTTTCACCCCACCTCGGAGCTCCCTAGGCTTTAGCCGCTGGCACCTTATCCTTTTCTGCGTCGGCGTTTTCCTTCTCGGTCAACTTATCCAGTGCCGTTTGCATTTGCTGCACCCAGCCGGCCAACTCACCCTCAAGAGTCTTTTCGGTTTGTTCAACCAGTAAATCAATATTCCTGCGGCGTCCCTTCTCCCACTGCGAGAGTGCTTTCCACCAGGACACGATGTTTCGCAGCCCAGTGAGCGCCTGGTTGTATTGAACCAGCGTGTTTTCGACCTGATCGGTTTCTAGTCTGGTGGTGAGAGCCGCGGCAACCGCGGTCGTCAACGCGACCCACACATCCCCCCGGAACGCCGCGAGAAAGGTGCCGGCGCCCCCGGCGATATAAATCCACACCTGGACTGCTTTAAGCCGTTTGGACAAGCCGGCCGTCTTCGTGACGAAGTAGCGGATCTGATCGTCAATTCTGTCCTTAAGATAGTCGTCCGGAGTGAGGAATGTCAGGCGCGTCGGGTCACTCTTCACGACAGCGGGCAAGCTGGTCCGGTTGACGTCACTCTGTGCCAACGCGGAACTGATGTCCTTCAACTTTGCAGCGAGCTTCGACTCGCGGGAGGTCTGAAGGCACTGGTCGTTGCTGTACGCGCCAGCCTGCATGCGGTAGCGGAAAATCTCGCGCTTGATGGCCTCTGAGGAGGCGCGCAGCAGTATCCACTTGTTACCTTCGCGAAATCGGCTGCTTACGGCAACCAGTATGGAAATCGTTATCGGCGTCAGAACCATCAAAACATGAGTGAAACTCTGAAATGCCGACACGTATGGCACGACAAGCAACTGCTTAAGCCGGACAGGCAGGGCGCTACCGGATCGCGCGATAGCGAGCAGGGTCGCGATTACGCCAAGGCTCAAAATCACCCACTGCAGAGTTCTGAACAACTCCTGCTTCTTAGTTGCTGCCTGGTCGAGGTCGTCGTATCGGTTCCAGCTGTCGATCAGGGTGTCCGCTCGCAAATCGATTCGGGTCAACAGAATTCGGTGGAGATCGTCGACACTTCCGGAAATTGCGAACCGATAGATATCGGCCGTTTCGGTGATTTCACGCAGATCAGGGTCGGCGAGCGCGGCCGGGGGCTTGCCATCGGCCGCCGGCTCCATGGCCTTCAGGATTTCGTCGGCGATCCCTCCGCTCCCTTGCGCAATAACGACTGGCCATTCGCGCCGCGCACAGCGAACGAGGGCCCGCTTTTCCGTCTTGCCGCCACCAAAGAGGACGGCTAAAACCGGTCTATCCCGGGCCTTGTTGTCCTTTGCCAGCTCGCCGGCAATCTGGACCACTGCCTTCATCGGGTCGGACCATTCGACCGGCAGCCGAACGATTACCGTGTGATTCGGCTCGGGTTCCACCGCATTATGAGGTGCGATTCCGATCAATGTGGGGCCCTGTTCCTCTTCCCGAGCTGCTTGCCCGATGAGCGCGGAACACCCCGAGTTTGCGCCATTGTCTATGATCGCCGCTCCAGAACTCACAGCCGCCGGGACGATGGCCCGGCTGCACAGAGACTTGACCGCTGGGTCTAGAGAGACGTCATTGTCACCCAGAAGAATGATCAAAGATTTCGGCTCACTCTTGATCTGAGCAACGATCGAATCAATCGTGTCCGTGGCGGACAAGTCAATGAGTCTCATGTCAGGTGACGGCATGTGGGCTCCTGTGCAATACGTGAAGACGATAGCACAGGCGTGCAGTAGCCCCCGGAACGTGCCGAGTCAGTCTGGCAAGCTCTTCCAGGGCGCGCGTTCATCCGAGGTTGGGCACCGCCGAAGAGATGGATCCACATTGCATTGCCAGAACTCCAGCAGGGCGGCGCGGGACCAGTTGGGCCTCAGGAGACGCGATTCATCGGCGTGGGGGGCGCACCTTGGGAACTCCCGTTTACTACGACGCGTCCGGCACAACCGTTGGTCATGCCAGCGGCAGCATCGTTAAGCATCTTTCTCCGCACTGACGTGGACGACTTAAAGGAACCCGCTCCCGGTTGCGCCGGTTATGCATTTTCAATAGCGTTGATGGGTCGCAAGAGGTAGGCGGTGGAGCAGTCTGGCGGGTGGCAGAAAAGGGGAAGGGCATCGCTGATTGCTGACCATGGTTGTGACCGCGATGACGCGGTCAGGGTCCGTAAAGTGGTCGCCATTCGCCAGCGCAAGGAAGGGGTTGTGCAGGTTCACCTTCGGAATCCAGGGAGTCCGCCGAGGAGGACATCCTCAATGCTGGGTTGGGTGGCTGCGGTCATGGCGATCGTGTCCCCGTCACAGCCCAGGCCGGCAGTGATCCAGATGACATCGATCTCGGTAACCGCCTCCTTATTTATAGGCCCGACCGCCATCCGTGGCTTCGTGGACGACATCATAGGCTTTCGGTTCTCGAAGAGAAAGGCCCTTCGCGACTGAACCTCAGGGTGCCGCCAGGCGACCAGACCTGTACATGAAAGTTACGCCTTGCGTGGGAGGATATAGGCACTCATACGTTCCTGAATGTCGGAAGGATAGAAATTTCTCGTTGTCTGTCCGGTATAGCCCGTGGCAATGAGGAAATTGACGCCCGCGGTTGGGCGACAGTCATAGATCGAAGGCGGGTTGGTCCTTCGTCGAACTGCGGCAGCCCCGTATCCAGATCGATTTGCGCCCGTTCCGCACTGCTGGTGACGTGGCCCAGAGTAAGCCGCGGATCTGTTTTGCGGACGGTCCTGCTGGCGACAACCTGATACGAATGCGACGTGGCCACCGGAGTACTCGCGGTGGTTCCAGTACCGATCCAGCGGTCCTCCGTAAGAAAAGCTTGTCCAAAGCTGAGGGACACAAGTGTACATTCGGCCTCGGAACATGGACCAGCGCAAGTGTGGTTAGTGAGCAATGTCATCGCAAGGCGAGAAGCCTGGGAATCAGCAATATCCAGAATCGACTGTTCATTGGTGGGGAGCTTACGAAGACAAGGGCATGTAACATTGTTACGTGAGCTTTGGAGGAACCCTTGGAGGACGAGACGGAGTTTTCGATGGGCATAGGCCCGGAGAAACCCGGATTCACGGAACCGAAATACCAGGCGTTCGTGTCCTACAGTCACGATTCCGACGAGCGATTGGCCGCGGCGCTTCAGTCATCGCTCAGTCGGTTCGCCAAGCCGTGGTACCGCCTCCGCACCATGCGGATTTTTCGAGATAAAACCAGCCTGTCGGCAAATCCAGCACTTTGGCATTCTATTGAGCAGGCCCTCCGCGAGTCTGAGTATTTCTTGCTCTTGGCATGTCCCTCGTCCGCAAAGTCACGGTGGGTCCAGCAGGAGATTCAATGGTGGTTGCGGAATCGGTCGGTCGAGAACCTATTGATCAGCTTGACCGATGGGGCGATCCTTTGGGACGTCCAGGCCCGAGACTTTGACTGGGGAAAAACGACTGCGATTCCTTCGCGTTTGAAGGATGCCTTTCCCGCTGAACCGCTGTATGCCGATTTCCGCGCGGCAAAGGAAGGTGGGAGGTACCTCGGTTGACGCGTAGAAACGCTCCACAGAATTATGCGATCGTCCCATCCTGCCGACAAGACGGTTTGACCGTTGGGACTGAAGACGGCTTGGGTCAGGGCATCGGCGGTGCCCACCACGGCATAAACGTATCCCACCGTCTGGTTCCCTCGCCCGGAGACCCGCAATCGCCTCCGAGGTTAGCCGGTACACCTGGTCGGAGGAGTTTTTGAACCGTGCTGCGATCCCTGGTGGCTTCTTGCTTCGGTTCCGTGGGCACCCTCCAGAACGTGTCGACTTCGAAATTGAGTCCATGATGGCCGGCGGTGCAGCAGTCTTCAACTCTGCGCGTCTGAATCGGCAGGCCCGTGGGCGTTATGCGGCTTGCCTGTGGGCACCGAGCGCGAGGGGTCGGTGAGGCAAGGAGGGGCACAGCTCGTCAGTTTGGCAGCTCTTCCCGTCTTCGCCCCCTTCTGTACAGTCGCAAATACGCTGGAACCAAAGGGGGTCTCCGCGTGGCGATCCGGGAATTTTGGGTGCTAAACTGTATGCTCATCTTTGCGACAAGGCCACGAGTCATCGTTGACAACTTGACGATCGCATGTAAGCTACAGGAATAGGTTCGCCAGAAGTCGCCATGTCTGAGCTGGATGCCCACTACACGATCGTTACTAAGCACCTTGTGGACGGAAATGTTGTTCCATTTTTAGGGGCAGGGGCTAATCTCTGCGGGCGTCCGCACGACACGGTCTGGCGCCAAGGGCAGTATCTACCCAGTGGGCGGGAATTAGCATCCTTCCTCGCTCAGACCTATGCTTACCCGACCCGCGAGGTGAAATTGAGCTGCCCGTCGTGCCATGCGGAGGTACGCGGAACCGATGAGGCGCTGGACCTCTTACGCGTCTCGCAGTACGTCGCTGCCGTTGCTGGGGACTCAGGAGACCTGTATAGAGAACTGCATCGGGTGTTTGACGCAGACTACCCGGCCACTTCCGTTCACCGATTCCTGGCAACCCTCCCTGCTGTTCTTGCCAAGAAGGGCTATCCCCAGCGCCAACTCCTGGTGGTAACCACCAATTATGACGATTTGATGGAACGAGCCTTTCGGGAGGCTGGCCAAGCCTTCGACACCCTGACCTACAGAGCTTGGGGCGACTATCGTGGCAGGTTCTTTCACACACCCCCGGAAGGGGAAGCGAAATTGATCGAAAATCCCAACAACTATACGGGTGTGTCCCTTGAGCAACGCCCGATAGTGTTAAAAATTCACGGTGCCGTCAACCGAGGAAGAGATTGGGAGCAGGACAGTTATGTGATCCGGGAAGACGATTACATCGAATATCTGGCATGCACAACCGAGATTAACTCCGTGCTGCCCGCCACCGTGGGCAAGAAGTTGAAACTAAGCCATCTTCTGTTTCTGGGCTACAGCCTAAGCGATTGGAACTTAAGGGTCATTCTCTACCGGATTTGGAGCAAGCTGAAATTTAGTTACAAGTCCTGGGCGATCCAGGTTAGCCCGCAAAGGATTGATCAGGAGTTCTGGGCCAAGCGGAATGTCGAAATCAACGATGTAGGCCTGGAAGATTATGTGAAGACTCTCCAGGCGAGAATCGAAAACTTGGCAGAAGGTACAGGCGAACCGCCACTGTCCGCCGAATACTAGCGCGAGCGATAGGCAGGCTCTAATGCCTGATTCACCCTATGTAGGCCTGAAACCGTACACCGATGAAGACGCCCTGCGCTTCTTCGGGCGCGAGCAGGAACGGAAAATCATTGCTGCCAATCTGATTGCGTCCCGCCTCACCCTTCTTTATGGGGCCAGTGGCGTGGGCAAAAGTTCTGTCCTGCGCGCTGGGGTCCTCTATCATTTGCGACGGATGTCGCAGCGGAACGTGGCGGAACACGGCACCCCCGATTTTGTAGTGGTTTACTTTAATTCCTGGCGCGAAGACCCGATGCTCTATCTGAACTTCCGCATTCAGGAGTCCATCGCCCCCTTTGTCAAAGAGCAAGCCCAGGAGTTAGTGCCGTCCTCCATCAAGCTGGTTGAGTTGTTGCAGGTTTGCACCCAGCGCGCGGATGCAAATCTGCTGATAATCCTTGATCAGTTCGAAGAGTACTTCTTGTATCACCCCGAGGCAGGCGATGCCGGAACTTTTGACGTGGAGTTTTCCCGCGCTGTCAACAAGCCCGACCTGCGAGCGAGTTTTCTCATCTCCATTCGCGAAGACGCGCTGGCCAAGCTGGACCGTTTCAAGGGACGAATTCCCAATATTCTCGGCAACTACCTTCGCATTCATCACCTTGACCGTAAGGCGGCGAGAGCTGCAATTGAAAAGCCCATCGAATGGTTCAACCAACAGCCGGCCGCAGCTGGTGCCAAGTTTGCGATCGAACCGGCACTGCGTTCCGCAGTCTTGGATCAGGTGCAAGCGGGACAAGTGATCCTCGGCGGAGGACAGGGTACACTGCGGGGAACGGCGAGCAGCACGGCTTCCAACGGAGCACGGATTGAGACGCCCTATTTACAGATAGTGATGGCACGCCTCTGGGAAGAGGAACGGAGCGCCGGTTCGTGCACGTTGCGCCTGGAAACACTGAACCGTTTGGGCGGCGCCAGGCAAATCGTGGGGACGCACCTCGACAAGGCCATGAGAGCCCTTTCGACGGACGAGCAGAATATAGCCGCCAACATTTTCCACTACTTAGTCACTCCTTCCGGCACGAAGATCGCCCAAACCCTCTGTGATCTCGCCGGATACGCGAACCTCTCTCAGGCCCAGCTCTTGCCTTTGCTGGAGAAGCTTTGCTCCCCGGAATCTCGCATCCTGCGTCCGGTCGAATCTCCGGCGGACCGGCCGCAGGACCCGCGCTACCAGATCTTTCATGACGTGCTGGCCACGCCGGTGCTGGAGTGGCGGACCAGATTCGTAGAGGCTCAGGCACTCACTGAGGCTGAGCATCGCGCCTACCAAGAAGCACGTCGGGCCGAACTAGAGGCCGAAGCCCGTTCGGCGGCGCTGCTACGCCGACTGGCTACGGGGTTGGCAGTGGTCTTTGTGCTTGCGGCAATCGCCAGCATGGTTGCCTTAACGCAGTGGAAGCGAGCTACGAAGCAAGCCACACTTTCTTTTTCGCGGGAACTGAGTGCTGCTGCGGCCGAAAACTTGTACCGAGATCCGGAGCTGAGTGTTCTTCTGGCGCTGCAATCGGCGTCCGTGTTTCGCAATGCAAGCCAACCTATACCCTCCGAAGTGGTTGATGTCCTAAATCGAGCCGTCCAGACTTCCCGGGAAAGACTCACCATAGACGTCGGCGGAAAGACCAGAGTGCTTGACGTTGCCTTTACGGGTGATGGAGAGCGCCTGGCAACTGCCGACGCCGATGGTGCCGTAGGCGTGTGGGACGCTCACTCGGGAGCGAAGATATTCTCTCTGCCCCCGCATGCGGGAGCAAAGGCTTTTAGCCGCGATGGCAGATTTCTCATTACCGCTTCAGGTGGAAAGACTTGGGTTTGGGATACCGTGTCCGGAAAACGAGTATTCGAAACCCCTGGACAAACCGGGATCGAGGTGTTGGGCGCGTTTTTCAATTGGGATGCCTCGCGTTTGGCAATTGCCAATTCTAATTCCACCGTGGAAGTCTGGGACCCCCATTCCGGGAAAAGAGTTCTCACATTCGAAAGCCACTCCGGGCCTGTGACCTTCATTGCATTTGATCCGGCTGGTAAGCGGCTGGCGACCGGGAGCGATGACGGGACCACTGGAGTGTGGGACGCATCTTCCGGACGCGAATTGCACCAGCTAAAAAGTCACAAAGATAAGGTCTTATCTGTCGCCTTCAGCCCGGATGGACAGCAGTTGGTCACCAGCAGCGAGGACCACACAGCCATATTGTGGGATGCCTCCACGGGGAAGGCGTTACGCAATCTGAGCCCCCTCAGGTCTCAGGTATTCCGCGTGACCTTCAGCCCAAATGGACAGCTGCTCGCGACCGCCAGCGCAGATGGCACCGCGAGGGTATGGGACCCAAGCTCAGGAAAGTTTCTGTTTTCCTTGGCAGGGCACAAGAATGTAGTTAGTCACATCGTCTTCAGTCCTGATGGACTGCGGGCAGCGACCGCGAGCTGGGACGGAACCGTAAGGATCTGGGATGTGTCAGCGCCCCACCTGCAGGAAGTTCAGGCCGTTGCCTTCAGCCACGATGGCACTCGCTTGGCAAGCGTCAGTAAAGATGGCAGAGTCAGGGTGTCCGATGCCGCCACTCTCCGAGCCTTACGCACCTTCCCTGAACAGACAAAAGGGTCGTTAACGAGCGTTTCTTTCAGTCCAGACGATAAGCGCCTGGCTACCGGAAGCGGGGACGGCACAGTCAACGTCTGGGAGACGTTGTCTGGCACGGCGTTGCTTACTCGGAAAGGGGACACCGCAGTCAACGAGATAGCCTTCAGCCCGGACGGGAGCCGTTTTGCCACGGGGAGTAATGATGGGATCGCTAGAGTGTGGGATGCTTCCTCCGGGGTGGAACTGCATCGTCTCACGGGTCACACCGCCCAGGTTTTGTGTGTCGCCTTTAGTCCTGACGGAAGACATCTGGCCACTGGCAGCTCGGACCGAACTGTGAAAATCTGGGACATTGCGTCTGAGAAAGCGATCCTGACTACGGACCTCTATGAAAACCAAGTCACGAGCGTGGCGTTTAGTCCCGATGGAGGTCGCCTGGCTACTTCCAGCCTGGACGGATCGGCTATCGTCCGCGATACCGCAACCGGGCGTGAGTTGCGAAAGCTGCCTGGCCACGTGATGGCGATCACCGCTGTCGTGTTCAGCAAAGATGGAACGCGTATTGCCACGAGCAGCTCGGACCGAACCGCGAAAGTGTGGGACGCGGCTTCGGGTCGCGAGCTGTCTAGTTACACGCATAATAACGTTGGAGTCGCAGACGTGGCCTTTAGTCCCGATGGACGGCACCTGGCGACGGGATCGGACGACGGCATGGTGCGCCTCATACCTCTGGATCTGGAAGAATTGTTGAACCTGGCTAGCTCGAGGAAGACTCGCGAATTAAGGCCCGAGGAGTGCCGGAAATACCTGCACTCCGAGTGTCCCGCTCTTCCAGCGAAATAGGGCCGAGCCCAGCCTGGAATCGAGACCCGCTCCGGACACGTCGGCTTTCCAGAAACAAGTAACTCTTAAGTCGTCAGTTTGTCTGATCGGTTGGGAGGATGTTCGGTCTTAAACAGGTTCTCGAACACCTCCCGCAGTTTATCAGTGGCTTGCTTGGAAAACATGCCTGCCAAGCCGGCGATCGCCGCCACGCCATAGGGGCTAAGCGCACCAGCACCGGTTGCGCCCCCGATCAATCCTCCTCGCACGGCGAAGTAAACGATCAGAGACAAAGCAACACCGATGAACGGCCTCAACACATACCACCAAGTCCAACTCGCATAGAGCTATCGGCTGCCAATAAAATCAGCGAAAGAGGTTGCCGCGTGGATGTAACTCCCGAGGGCGCCGGTGAGGACGACAATTAACAGGTAGCGTATTTCTGGTGTCAGGTAAAAGTGGAGTTTGTCCCAAAAACAGCGATCTGCTCGGTAGAGTCCACGGGAACCTTGCCTGGCCAAATCTTGATGAGCAGATACACCAGAATCAAGTTGAGCAGCATCATCCACAGCCCGAAGGCCACGCGAACAGCTTGGTGCATCGATTCAGGCGAAAGTTCGGATGGGACAGGAGCCGGATCTGCTGTCATTGGAAGCTCCTTCATTGATGAGATCGTGGGATCTGCCGAAGCTGGCATTGCGTGTAAATTCTATATCTATAGGGGCAGCCACGCTGAACGCACCTACAAATAAACCCGCGGCCTGGTTAGGCTTAGGCTGGATTTGCCTGGGTAGCGTCGCGCGCCCAGATTTCTGGGCGCAAACACCCCGTGGTCTTGCCGATCCGTGCGCCTGTCCATCACTGAGGAACTCCCCCGGGTACGACCGCGACGTCAATGTCATGGCTCTGATAACCGCCATTCCTTGTGCAGTCGCTGTCACTGAGGCCCGAGATGTGCGACTCGGCACAACTGACGATTCGTGAGTCGTTTTGCCTGGGCGGACCATTATCTGCGATTGGCTACGATGGGTCGTCCTGTTTTCGCGGCGTTAGCGCGTCATCGCCAAACGCTGCAACAACTGCCGAAATCGGGCATCGGAACCAATATCGTCAAAGGCTGGCTCGACTTTCAGGTAAGTCAGCTTGCTGTCGCGCTCGTCATAGGCCCGCTCTAGCCAAACAATAGATTGGTCTTTGTCTCCCAGCCGGGCATAGATCAGTGCGATGTTGTAAGGGGAAACGTAGCCGCGCTTGGAAAGTTCCTGCAAGCCCCCCAGCCAGCTTTGCAACACCCCGCTGTACCCGGATGCCCGGTAGTCCTCCCCGATGGCTGCCGCAAACTCGGGATTACCTGAGAGCGTTAGCACATTTTGCAGTTCGCCTACCGCTTCCTTATACATCCCGCTTTGGGCGTATGCTTCTTCAATGGCACGCTGTGCGGGTACGAAGTTTGGATCCATATCCAGCGCCTTTTTGATTTGTTCTATCGCCGGTTCGTATTGCCGCGCAAAATACAGCTGAAGGCCGACGCCCGTGTTGATGAGGAGGGAAAGCGGGTCCAGGTGTTGCGCCTTCCTCAATTCCAACTTGGCTTCTTCAAAGCGCCCCATCCTCGAGAGAAAATCGCCGTACCACTGGTGAGCGATTGCTGAGTTGGCATCAAGCTGAATGGCCCGTTTGAATTCGGTTTCGGCACCCAGCCAGTCCCAATCGTAATTCTCCCGAACCAGAGCCAACGAAATGTGCGCCTCGGGCAGCCGGTCATCAATTGCGAGGGCCTGCATTGCCGTAGATCTGGCACTTTGCCAGACTGTCTTGGGAGCCACATATCCGGAGTTACCCAAAAAACTGTAACTGTCAGCAAGACCCGCATAGGCAAGAGCGTACTTCGGATCTCGCTCTACAGCTTGCTTGAAATAATCGCTGGCCTTTCGGAAGCCTTCTTCTGTCCACTTGTTCCGGTAATAAAGACCCCGAAGGTAAAACTGATAAGCGTCGGCGTTCTCGGTATAGTGCTTGGCTAACAGCAGCGCCCGCTGACCGCGAGGTTTGGGCCGTAGGATGTCGTAGATCCCCTTTGCAATTTCTTCCTGGACGCCAATGAGGTCACCAACGCTTCGGTTGTATTGTTCACCCCACAATTCTGATCCATCGGCCACACTGACCAAGTCCGTTTGAATCGTCAAGGTATCTCCACGCAATGAAACCCGACCCAGAAGAACGGCGTCGACATTGAGGTCCTGTCCGGCTTTCTGTGCGCTGACCTCTCGGCTTTTGTAGCGGAACACGGTGCCGCGAGCCATCACGCGGAGTTCAGGCACACGGGAAAGGCTGCCGATGATTCCGTCGGTGACGCCATCGGCGAGGTACTCAATATCGGGGTCTGCACGCGCGTTCACGAACGGCAGCACGGCGATAGAGTGGATTCGTCCGGACCCGAACCCAGCCCGCACTCGCTGGCGCCAACTGCGTGGAGCCAGGGCAGTAAGCAACCCCAGCAAAAGGCATACCACGCCGGCAGCGATGAGCGTTCGCCGGTTCCAGCGAACCTCAAAATGGGACGGCACCACTGTGGCGGCGCCTCCAGAGGATTCCTTGTCACGCTTGACGCGCTGCAGGTCGGCGCAAAGTTCCGCGGCGGACTGATAGCGCAGACCGCGATCTTTTTCCAGCAATTTGGCGATGATCCGGCTCAAGTCCGGTGCCAAATCGGGATTCAGCCGAATGGCTGGAATCGGTGTACGATTCAAGATCGCTTCAAAGACGACAGCCTTGGTTCCCCCAGCGAAGGCGAGTCTCCCGGTAGCCATTTCATACAGCACTGCACCCAGGGAGAAGAGATCGCTGCGTCGATCCAGATCTTCCCCCCGGGATTGCTCCGGCGACATGTACACTACCGTTCCGAGTGCGACCCCCATGCTAGTCAAAGGCTCCGCCAGTCCCAGAGTGGGTAGATCTAAGACTCGCGCTCCTTCCACGATGTGTTTCGGAGCTGGTATTAACTTGGCCAGACCGAAATCCAGCACCTTTGCTTGCTCGCGCCGCGTTACAAAAATATTCGCCGGCTTGAGATCTCGATGGATGATCCCAGATTCGTGGGCAGCCTCAAGCGCATCGGCTATCTGGATGGCAATGTCGAGGATCTTTGCGCTGTTCAGTGGCTTACCCGTGATCAGGTGTTTGAGCGTTTTCCCTTCCAGAGACTCCATCACGATGAAGGGGGCGCCTTCCCATTCGTCAATTTCGTGAATCGTGCAGATGTTGGGGTGATTAAGACCAGAGGCGGCGCGTGCCTCACGCTGAAATCGCTGCAAAGATTGACGGTCGCGCACCAGTTCTGGAGGCAGGAACTTGAGGGCTACGTTCCTGCCCAGCTTGAGGTCGAGGGCGCGGTACACCACCCCCATGCCGCCGCCGCCGAGACGCTTCTCTATCCGGTAGTGAGAAATGACCTTGCCAACCATATGCGACCCGCGGCAGGTCCGCCATGTTAGGTCGTGGTTACCAGTAAGTCAACGCGTTGACGGGGATAGCTATAGAGGGGTGGAAAATCCGGCCACCCGAGCAATCATGTTAGGGGCGGAAGGGAAGGAGGTCAACGCGTTGAG